>ORJL010207800.1_pt1 | contig 16150 bp, 14 predicted proteins | sample 1779941 | NCBI WGS metagenome assembly ORJL01 (sample SAMEA104232317, study PRJEB22302) | groundwater metagenome | biome: forest; feature: aquifer; material: groundwater | place: USA | collected 2011-08-07 | depth 5.8 m | reverse complement strand
CTCGGCAATCGAGCCAATGTTGAACGGTTGCAGGTCCCAAGTGGTGCATAACGACTTCAGCCGATCCAACATTGTTGTGAATCGTTCGCTACCCGAGTTTGTGGCGGGGATAATAGACTTTGGAGACGTTGTGAGAACATTGATCGCGATCGACGTCTCTACGGCACTCCTGAACCAGCTTACGGAGGATGACGATATCTTCAACAATGGCCGCGATTTACTTCGTGGGTATTTATCGATCGCAGATCTCGACGATAAAGAGTTGAGATTAATACCGCATTTGGTTATGGGACGAGTTATCGCCAGAACGCTGCTAACCATATCGCGCGCAGAACTTTTACCGGAGAAAGCCGATTATATTCTACGGAATACAGCGCAAGGGTGGCGGCAGCTCGGTTGGTTTTTGAAGCGCGATTCAGATGAGATTTCGAATCTCCTGATAAAAAACATCTAGAATTCCCACGTCATTCGGAATGGATAGCACATGACAGTCCAAGCGAAACCTCGCGGAAAGATGGTGAACGCGTTTGATCCGTCGGCCATGGCTGATTTAAACGAAAAAAGCAGGAGAATGGTTGAACGCAGGACATCCGTACTGGGGCCGGCTTATCGTTTGTTCTATTCGAACCCAGTTGAAGTCGTGAGGGCGAAGGGCGCCTTCCTTTTTGACTCCGCTGGAAATGATTATCTCGATGCTTACAACAACGTGGTGTCGGTCGGGCACTGCCACCCCAAGGTCGTTGATGCGGTATATCGGCAACTCCAAACCGTCTGCACACACACAAGGTATCTTCAGGAAGAAATTCTAAAATTCTCAGAAGATCTGCTGTCAACGATTGGTGGCAGGATCGAACACGTCATGTTTACGTGCACCGGCTCCGAAGCAAACGATTTGGCCCTTCGAATTGCAAAACATAAAACCCAGAAGCAGGGAATCATAATTACCGACGAGGCCTATCACGGGAACTCAGAACTCACGTCGGGCATTTCGCCTTCTCTGGGGGCTTATTCACCCTTAGGAACTTGGGTTCGCAGAATCCCCGCCCCAGACTCCTATCGAGCGCCAAGAAAGGATATGGGGATTTGGATGGCGCAAAATGTTGCGGCCCAGATTGACGATCTAGAGCGCAGAGGAGAGGGGTTGGCAGCCTTCATCGCTGATTCCATCTTTTCCTCTGACGGAATATTCTCGGGCCCGACCGATTTCTTGTCACCGGTGATCGAAGTAGTTCACCAGGCGGGAGGACTTTTCATCGCGGACGAAGTTCAGTCGGGATTTGGACGAACGGGCGATAAATTGTGGGGATTTCAACGTCACGGCATTTCTCCGGATATCGTGACGATGGGTAAGCCGATGGGAAACGGGTTCCCTGTCGCCGCCGTTGCCATCGCATCTGATGTAGTCGAGGAGTTTGGCCGCGATACGCGTTACTTCAATACATTTGGAGGAAACACTGTTGCTATAGCAGCTGCACAGGCAACGCTAAATGTTATCCGCGAGGAATGCCTGCAGCAAAATGCTTCACGCGTTGGAAGCGTGATACGCGATGGTCTCGCTGAGCTGGCAAAAAGGCATTCTCAGATCGGTGATATAAGGGGTGCCGGTCTTTATATCGGCGTAGAGCTTGTCAAGAATTTTGAATCTAAGGAGCCCGACTCTGAGTCGGCCCTCAAGATCGTCAACGGCCTGCGAGAACGGCGCGTGTTAATTTCGGCCACTGGAGTGAATTCGAATATCCTGAAGATTCGACCTCCGTTAATTTTTGACCAGTCGAATGCCGATAGGTTGCTTGGCGAACTGGAAGCTGTACTTTTGAGCCTCTAGACGTATTTGATCAAGGCACGACTGTTGACCGGGCTCTGCGTGCGATCCCGGATGACAGTGCCCCACGTTGCTACGTTGTTGTAAGCGTAGAGGTAAGCATTGCCTTCTCGTCATAGAGCCAGACGCCTTCCCCGCGGACTAGATTAACGGGGTTTTTGTAGAATAGGCGATAGGCAGGGCCGCGGAATTGTTCGCGTCGGCAGATCATATCCTGCTCGGTGGCACTCGAGCCGTTGCGTGAGTCCGCGACATAGGCGTTGACCATCGCGCTTTGGCTAAACGTCGCTGCAGGCCATTATCAGAATTTCCCGCGACCGTGACAGGGAATGGCGCGCGAGGGCGCGCAGCCCGGCCCGTGCTGATGGCGCGTTTCGCAAAATATAGTCTCGATTCTCGGGATAAAGCTCTGCACGCCAGCTTGTGATCGCAACCGTCATCGCGACGCGGGCCCCCATCAGCACAGGCAGTATTTCAAATTCCTTTTCGTCAATGGGACTATGGGAGTGATAACCACGGACAACTTCAGCGGCTTTGGCGAGCGGATCATGCTCCGAAGTTAGATGGTAGGATGCAGCAATCGCGACATCATTGATGCGGGGCGCTGAAAGCGCGTCGCCGAAGTCCAAGATCCCAGAGATGCGGTTACGGTTGCTGGAATCGGCTAGGACGTTGTGAGGATTGAAATCGCAGTGAATAACTTGTTGCGGCAACGCATCGAGAACAGGTGCGGCGATCTGCTCGAAGTTCTCGAGGGACTGCGCCGCAAGCTCCCTCGTCTCGCTGTCGGAAACATAAATAAGACGGTCGCGAACGTTCAGTGCTTCGCTAAGATGCCACAACAATTGGCGCTGTGCGGCGGCGTGATTGAATCCTTTCAAAGAGAGGTCGAGTTGTGCCAGAGCGCGCCCCAGGTTTTCCCTTTGCAGTCGCGAAGGCGACGACTTGTGAAGGGCTAGGCCGGGCAAGCAGGTGACGAGACGTACTGTGCGCACAGTTCCGTCGGCTAACGCTGCTCTAACCTGATAGGCGCCACTCTTGGTTTGTACCATTCGCTGAACTGGTAAAAGGGGTTCCACCTTGGCTATGTGCAGCAGAATCTGTGTCTGCAAGTCCGTAACGGCGGGATCTTCGGCAGGGTTTGCGATCTTTAGGATGAATTCTTGGCCGCTCTGAGCGCTGATATGAAAATTCTGATCGCGCTCACTTGCCAACGGAGCGAAGGAGCCGGAAGCCCCGAAATGCTTGTGAGCAAGCGCAACAGCTTCCTCAGATGGAGTGGCTCTTGCTGCTGTAAGAAATACCGACGCTGCTTCAGGTGTCGTAGAAGCAACCCTGTCGGTGGCGGTGGGGAGCACGGAACTCTCGCCTGCTTCTGGACCTGCGGAAAGGCCGCCGCGTTCAAGAGCAGTATTGGCCAGGCGCGGTCTTAGCCACTGATCTTTTGGTCAGGAGTGAATGTCAGAAGAGGCCCACTTATCGCCCCATGTTTTGACTTGGTCTGTCGTCCGCACTAGCCTCCGTCCCTGCGGACGGTCCTGAGGTGCTGCGATTGCAATGAGAATCCTTCTTGCCGACGACCATGATCTTTTGCGGGACGTTCTGAAGATTTATCTTGAGGACCTCGATCTCGATATCTCCGTGCAGGACGCGCGTACTTTGAACGACGCGGTCGCGCTCGCCAAGTCGTCGGAACCGTTTGATCTGATCCTTCTCGATGTGGATATGCCCGGTATGTACGGACTTGCCGGGCTTGGCCGCATGCGCGAGGAGGCGTCGGAAACCCCGGTTGCGATCCTGTCCGGTCTGAACGACATCAACATCGTCATGGATGCGCTGCGGCAGGGAGCGGCCGGCTACATTCCCAAATCGATGGGCGCGCGCGCGATGGTGAGTGTGATCCAGCTCATTCTTGCGGGCGAGCGTTATATTCCGTCGATGCTGGTCGATCAGGTCAACGCGGGTCTGGCCGGTTCGGATATGGAACAGCCTGACAAGGCGCCGAAGGTCTTGCTGACCGATGAAGAGGAGACGGTGCTGAGGCTTCTGCGAGAGGGCGCATCGAACAAGGAAATTGCTCGCGAGCTCGGCGTCGAGGAGTACACAGTCAAGTATTATATGCGCGGCCTCTTCAAGAAGCTTGGTGCCAAGAATCGGACCCATGCTGTGACGATTGGGGCCGAATACGACGGCTCATAGCGGCGCTAAAGTCGCCATCCGCCGTCGATATCTATGTCCTGGCCGGTGATGTTCTTTGCGGCAGGACTGGCGAGAAATACCGCGACTTCCGCGACATCCGTCTCACTGGTAATTCTGGCGATTGCCTGTGCGGAGGAATATTCTCGCCGAATTGTTTCCTCGTCCACGCCCCTGGTCTGAGCACGCTCTCTACACAAGCGCTGCATCCGCTCGCCGTCCACGATGCCCGGATTGATGCAGTTGATCGTCACGTTATGGGGGCCGACTTCCTGCGCGACGGTGCGTGTCAGACCGCGGATTGCCCATTTGCTCGCGGCATAGCCGACGCGATTCGGATATGCTGCCGTTCCCGAATTGCTGCCGATGTTGATAATCCGTCCGTACTTCTGACGTATCATGCCCGGCACCACATATTTGGTCGGCAAGAATGTTCCGGTCACATTGACGCGCATCACCTCGTCAAACGCCGCCGCATCGACATCCTGAACTGGGGTCTCGATCGGGCCGGCAATTCCAGCAACATTGACGAGGATGTCGATCCGGTCATTAAACTTGGCGAGCGCGCTTTGCACCGCCTGCTTCACCTCGGCGTCACTACTGACGTCCGCTTTGGCGGTCAATACGTGCCGGCCGGATCGTCCAATCTCGTCTGCCACCCGTTTCATAGCATCCGTATCGCGTGCGATCAGAGCGATGTTGGCGCCCGCGCTGGCGAGCGCGAGGCTGATCGCGCGCCCGATGCCTTTCGCGCCGCCGGTGACGATCGCGTTCTGGTTTGAGAGGTCCATACCCAATTTTAGCCCCGTCGACCGGCAATGCTGAGTGTCCATTGGAACAGACCCCTTGCCCTTCTGAATGGCACGACGTTCAGGCGAGTATTTTGCCGTCATAAACCTTGAATCAGCGTCTGTGACGGCAAAAGATGCGGCCAATCAATAATCCCGACGAGAAGCACATGACGAACTGCGACATATTTTTCACTGGGACGGGCTCGCTCGCGGAAGCCTGCTTGTTTGCCCTTGCAACTACGCCTATCGGGCGACCGCTTCAGATCGCCATTGGGGGACGCGATGCCGATCGCTGTCGCTGGCTGTCCTTGGTCGCAAATTCCCGCGCTACCGCCCTTTCGGTTGAAAACTACATCAGGGTGGCGGTCCTTGATTGGTCGACGCCCGAAAGCCTTTCGAAGACGATCGCCGAGCTTAAGCCGAAGGTCATTGTGCAAACAGCTTCGATGCAATCGCCGTGGGCGCTGGCTAACCGAAACGATTGGAGCGCTCTTGTACAGCGGGGTGGCTACGGACTCGGGACGCCATTTCACACGATTCTGACCGCTCGTTTGGTGCGGGCCGTGGACATCGCCGGCACAAAGACCGCGATCATCAACGGAGCCTATCCGGATGTCGCGAACTCGGTAATTCAGGCGGCGGGCCTTAAGTCGCCACTGGGCTTTGGCAACGTCGACATTATTGCTGTCGCCGCCGCCGCGCTGCTGGGATCGCGCAAGCCCGGAACGGTACGTTTGCTTGCGCAATGGGAACCCCATGTCGCCGACTTCCGCCAACCGGTTGGCAATCGGCACAACATTGAACCCCGTGCATGGATCGACGGCCGGGAGATCGACGATTTCATGGTGCGCTTCAAGGAAATCAAATTTCCCCTCGGCTCGGATGATTCTCTAAACCAGCTGACCGGCACCACGGTCGTGCCAATGGCAACAGCCTTTGTCACGGGTGGCGAATATATCGGGCATGGGGCGGGGCCCTTCGGTCTGCCTGGCGGCTATCCCATCAAGATTCGAAACGGTGAGGTTTCTCTGAATCTGCCTGAAGGTGTCACCTTAGAGGAGGCGGTCGCCTTCAATAAGCGCTTCGAAGAAATGGAAGGCCTCCATGTTGACATGGAAGCACGACGCTTGCGTCATGTCGGCAAGGCTTCAGAAGCCCTGCGCGCGGCGAAAAGCGGTCTTGCGGACGGCTATTCGATCGAAAGCTTGGAGGCGCTGGAGGCGGCGCGGGCTGAACTCGAATCTTTGCGCGACAACCTGCTCAAGTTGGCAAGCTGAACCTGCCGAGCCAATCGAGTACTCGGGTGCGGGCGCTATTGGCGCATGCGCACTCGCAATACCTTCGTTCGCTCCGCATCGACCGATCCGTCCGACGCGCGCACCGCGACGCCGTATTGTTCGGCCGCGTCCTCGCTCGTGTAGTAGCCGAGAAAAACGTCGCGACCCACCGCCTCCGGCGAGCGCTCGAGCGGATCGCCATAACCGCCGCCGCCTGGAGTCCAGACCTCGACGGTGTCGCCGGCGGTCATGACGATGCCTTGGTCTTTGCTTAGATGCACCGGGTGGTATTCGGTGCCATCCTTGTGGACCACGACGACGCGATTAACAGCGCCATCTTGACCCTGCAAGGCGCCTTGAGGCCCGTAGCGGCCATGGTCCATGATGAATGAGAGCTTTGCCTCTCCGTCGAGCAGGCGCATCCGGTAGTTTACGCCGAGGCCGCCGCGCCGCCAGCCAGGCCCGGCGGAGCGCTCGCGCAGGCGATAGTGTTCTACGATAACGGGATAATACTGCTCCAACACCTCCACCGGAGTCGTCGCGGCATTTCCGGTGGTGGAGCAACCGTTGCTCATGCCATCGCACAGAACACTGCCGCCATATCCGCCGCCGCTGAGATTATACATCACGTAGCGGCGATCGCGCTGAGGGTCGAAGCCTCCGAGTGATAGATTTCCGACGGTTCCTGCGGGCGCGGCCCAGCAAAGTTCGGGGACCGCCTTCACGAGCGCCGCGAACACTGCCTCGCAAATTCTCTGGCTCACTTCCGCTGCACAGCCAGAAACCGGCCGTGGATATTTCGCATATAGGAAAGTGCCTTCAGGATCCTTGATATGAATGGGTTCGAAGGTACCCTCGTTGATCGGCAGGTCTGGGAAAAGATGCTTTACGGCGAGATAAATTGCCGACTTCGTCGTCGCTAGCACGCTGTTCATAGGTCCAGCGCATGGCGGGCTCGATTGCGACAGATCGAAATAGAGTTCGGTTCCTTCCTTGCGCAGGTCGATGTGAATCTTGAGCGGTTCGTCCTTGATTCCGTCGGAATCAACATAGGCGATGCCCTCGTAACTACCATCCGGGATCTCTGCGATGCGCGAGCGCATCAATCGCGCCGCACGTTTCCGGAATTCGTCGATGCAATCAGAAATCACTTGTACGCCATAGCGTTGGATGATCTCGCCAAACCGCCTCTCGCCGACTGTAAGCGCTCCGATCTGCGCCTTGATGTCGCCGATCCGCTCTTCGGAGACACGCACGTTGGACAGGACAATCGACACGATTTCGAAATCAATCTCGTCGCGCTTGAAGACCTTAACCGGCGGGAGACGCAAGCCCTCCTGCTCGATTTCCGTGGCATTCGATGAAAATCCCGACGGCACCATGCCACCGCAGTCAGGCCAATGTCCGGTATTGCTGAACCAGGCAAAAATCTTTCCGTCATGGAAATAGGGGCGCAAGAACTTAACGTCCATAACGTGAGTGCCGCCCATGTAGGGGTCGTTGAACATGAACACATCACCCTTTTCCACGGGGATGTTGTGCTTGCGGATATATTCGAGCGCTGCTTGAGTCGAAAAGCGCATACAGCCGACGAAGATCGGCATTCCCCATTCGCCCTGCGCGATCAACTCTCCGGTGTTAGGGTGATAGATCCCATCCGAACGATCCATTGTTTCTGAGATCGTTGGGCTGAAGGCGGCGCGCTGAAACGCGAGATCCATTTCATTGCAGACTTGCTGCAAGCTGCTTTGGATCACCGAAAGCGTCACGTCGTCGATCTTTGCCTGCATGGGTTACACCGTGAGCTTGAGATTACCAATCGAATCGGTGTCAGCGCCGGTGCCGGGCTCGATCACAGTGGTGGTGTCGAGTTGGACAACAATCGCAGGACCAGAGAATTTTGCATCGGCGGGAAGCTTCTCTCGCTGGTAAATAGGCACGTCTTGCCACCCACCTTCAGCGAACCACACAGAGCGTGTCGCTACCTGGCTGTCTTTAAGTGACTTGCCGCTCTCACGCTTGAGCAAGTTATTGAGCGAAACGCCCGGGCGTCGGCCAAAGACGGTGGTGTGCAAATCGACCAGAACGGGGCGCATTTCCGGAAGCCGGACCGCAAACCTGTTCCAATAGGCGCGATCGAACAATTGGTGCAATCCTTCCAGGGTGATCATGTCGGCGCCCTCGAGTTTCACCCGCAAGACATGTGTCTGACCCTCGAACTTCATGTGGGCATGGTGGGTGAACCAGACTTCGCTGACCTCAACCTGTTCGTGTCGGATCGTTTCGTGCGCTAATTCCATCTGCCGTCGAAGCACGTCGCGAACTTCGTCAATATCAAGAACTTCCAAGCGCCGGTTCACGGTATCGATATAGTCGTGACGCACGTCGCCGACGATGCAGCCGAGCGCGTTGATCAGACCAGGACGCAGCGGAACAAGGACGCGGGGAATTGCTAATTCGCGAGCGACCGCTACGGCATGCAACGGGCCTGCGCCGCCGAAGGCAAACAGTGAATAGTCCCGCGGGTCGAGACCGCGCGCCAGTGTCACCATCCGAATGGCGCCCGCCATCTTGGTGTTAGCAATGCGGATTACGGCCGCTGCCGCCGCTACCGGATCGAGCTTCAATCGATTGCCGATCTGCTCGCTCATGTGCGACGCGACGACTTCGGCCGGAACGCGCGTCTCCACTGAAAGGAGCGCGTTCGGATCGAGGCGGCCAAGTAACAGATTGGCGTCCGTGAGCGTCACACGCGTCCCGCCGCGTCCATAACAAATTGGTCCCGGTACCGCGCCTGCAGATTCCGGACCCACCTGGAGCATTCCGCCGCCATCTACATAAGCAATGCTGCCGCCGCCGGCGCCGATGGTGTGGACGTCTACCATCGGCACGTGAATCGGGAGACCGAATTCGAGTTGCTTTTCAGTGGTGATTTCTGGCACGCCGCCTTGCACGATGCCGATATCGCAACTCGTTCCGCCCATGTCATAGGTGATAAGATGATCGACGCCGCTTGCCTTGGCACAGAAGGCCGCTGCGGACACTCCGGACGCCGGACCGGACATGACCGTCTGCACTGCGTTTTCGCTCGCCATGGCGGATGCGACCAGGCCGCCATTGCCCTGCATGACCAACAATTCTCGCCGATGTCCTTTCTTCGCCAGTTCGCCGTTCAGTCGAGAGAGATAGCGCGTGATGATGGGCTGCACCGAAGCATGGACGGTTGCGGTAACGACGCGTTCGAATTCGCGGAACTCAGTGATGATTTCACTGCCGGCAGTGACGTAAGGCGACGGCCAGATCTCCCGTGCGATTTTCGACGCTAGCCTTTCATGCGCCGGATTGACGTAACTGTGCAGAAAATGGATGACGAGGGATTCCACCCCGAGCGCGAGCAACTGATTTGCTGCCGCACGCACCTCTTCTATATCGAGTGGCGTCACAACATTTCCGCGTGCATCCATTCGCTCGGTGACTTCGAATCGCAGATTGCGTGGGATTAGCGGCGTAAACTGTGCCATGAGCCCATAGGGACTCGGACGCGTCCGACGGCCCAGCTCGAGCGTATCCCGGAACCCGCGCGTGGTGATCAAACCGCATTTTGCGATCTTGCGCTCAAGCAAAGCGTTGGTTGTGACTGTCGTTCCGTGAACGATGGCTGTAACGTCATCGAGAGAGCTGCCGGTGGCTTCGATCGCGGCAATAACTCCGAATGCTTGATTCTGGGGCGTCGACGGGACCTTGGCCACCAAAACCTGACCTTTGACGTCGTCAACTAGAATAAGGTCGGTAAAAGTACCGCCGACATCGACCCCGATGACCTTGGATGTCATTTCAGTGCGCTCACAATTTCCGCAGACGCCTGTTGCTTTCTGGAAGTGACGGATCAGAAATGCCCAGGACGGCGGCCGCTTCGGGTAATCTCTAAGCCGGCAAGCTCCTTATAGGCTAATCATCATCCGGCCAGTCGTGATCTTCCGATGATCAACGATATTGAACCGCTTTGGCGCTCATGCGAACCTCCCGACCGGACGGCGGTGATAGTCAACAGGTGAGGGAAACAGCGGTTTGGCGACTAATCCTTCGAACAGCGGCGGGCAGGGGCTGGGAGTGCGCAACCCGACAGAACGGAGCGAACGCCGGCAGATGTTGCTGCTAACCTTTCCGGCTCTTGTCGTCGTAACGGTGCTGCTTGGTATCCCGCTGGCCATGCTGTTTGGCCTTTCGGTTTACGAAAATGGGACCCTTACGACGCGCCACTATCTTCGGATGATTGACGATCCGTCCTATTCTCGCAGTCTTTGGTTGACGATTCAGATCAGCGGCACAGTGACATCGCTTGCCGTGATCATTGGCTACCCGGTGGCCTATCTTCTAAGCCAACTTCCGCGCCGATGGGCGATCCTGGGTATGACGCTCGTTCTAATCCCGTTCTGGACCAGCCTGCTCGTACGAACGTATGCTTGGCTGGTGCTGCTGCAACGGCGGGGCGTCATCAACAAGACGCTGATTAATCTCGGCATTATTCAGGAACCGCTTTATCTCGTTCACAACGTGACCGGCACAATCATTGGCATGTTGCATATCATGCTGCCATTCCTGATACTGCCGCTCTATGCCAATATGTGTCGTATCGATCTGACACTTGTTCGTGCGGCATCAAGCCTTGGCGCCAGCCCACGCTATGCCTTCTGGGCGGTCTATTTCCCGCTCTCCTTCCCCGGCCTGCTGGCGGGCGCTTTGCTGGTATTTGTCCTCAGCCTCAGCTTCTACATAACTCCCGCGATTCTCGGAGGCGGACGCACCATCATGATATCCATGCTGATGGAGCGAAATGTCAACTTGTTCTTCGAATGGGGAGCAGCGAGCTCGGTTGCGGTTGTGTGCCTTCTGGCCGTACTTGGAATTTTCTGGCTGTTGAGCCGGGCGCTGTCCGTCGAACGCGTGATGGGCAATTAACATGTCGGTGGGCAGCGAGCTCGGTTATATCGGCCATGTTAGAAGACTTTGGCTCTACGCTTTCGTAGTACTGGCACTTCTGTTCCTGGTGGTGCCGATAGCGATCGTCGTCCCGATGTCATTTTCGGGCTCCCGATTTCTCGATTTCCCGCCGCAATCGTGGTCGTTGCGTTGGTATCGTCAGTATCTGACAAGTCCGGAATGGATTCAGGCCACCTGGGTGAGCCTGCGGGTGGCGCTTATGGCTTGCTTGTTTGCAACGCCGCTTGGGGTGCTGGCAGCCTACGGCATTCATTCCCGCTATTCGCGTGCGTTGCGCCGCATACATATCATTCTCCTCCTGCCGCTGATGGTGCCGCACATCATCATCGCGATCGGCCTGTTCTTTCTGTTGGCACGGCTCAATCTGGTAACCAGCCTGACTGCATTGATTGCTGCGAATACCATGATGACGTTGCCTTTTGTCATCACGACTACCCTTGCCGGACTGCGCAATTTCGACATGAACCAGGAAATGGTCGCCCGCAGCCTAGGCTACAACAGGTTTTGGGCGTTCATGCTGGTCACGTTGCCTCAGATCAGGGGTAGCGTAATGGCCGGCGCGCTTTTTTCGTTTATAATGTCTCTGGATGAGGTGATCGTCGCCCTTTTCATTTCGGGTGGCACCAACACTACATTGACAAAGATTATGTTCACAGCGCTGAGAGATGAAATCGATCCGACAATCGCTGCCATAAGTTCGCTTCTTATTGTTTTCAGTCTGTTCGTCGGTCTTTTGGCCGCGATTGCAAGTCGTAATCGATAAACATCTGCTTTAAACTATCCCGCGCTGACTATCACGGTATCCTTCGGGTCAAGGAATAGCCGTATTGCGTGCCCACGCGACGGAATGTTGACGGCTTCGCCTTGTCGCACGGAGCAGCGGATCAGAATGTTGCTCGACTCGCCTTCGATCTGCGCCACGACCAGTACGGAATCGCCCTGATAGACCGTCCTTTGCACGGTGGCGCGGAAACTATTAGTCGCTGGCGTTTGCCCGTCCACGATGCGTAATTTTTCGGCGCGGGCCACCAGCAGGAGAGGACCAGACGCAGGTACTAAGCCAACGGTCCGCAACGCCGTTCCCTTCATTGAAACTTCATTTTTGCCGGAGCGCTCCACTGGCAACAGACTCGTTTCGCCGATGAATTCGGCTACAAACTTAGAATTGGGCTGCTCGTAGAGCTCGCGCGGCGTGCCGACTTGCACCAATCGGCCGTCTTTCATCACGGCGATGCGATCGCTCAGTGTCAACGCCTCGCGCTGGTCATGTGTTACATACACAGTTGTCGAGCCGAGCTTCTCGTGAAGCTGGCGAAGTTCGATCTGCATGTCCTCGCGCAGCTGCTTGTCGAGTGCAGACAGAGGCTCGTCCATTAAGATAATCTTCGGATCAAAGACGACCGCGCGGGCGAGTGCGACGCGCTGACGCTGGCCCCCAGACAATTCGTCAATGCGACGATCACCCAGCCCTTTCAGGCGGACGGAATTCAAGGCGAGTTCTACTCTTTCACGCCGCTCTGCTGCATTGAAGCGTCGCGCGCGCAACGGAAACTCTACGTTTCGAGCGACGCTCATGTGCGGAAACAGGGCATAATTCTGAAACACCATGCCCAAATCGCGCCGGTGGGGCGGAAGCTTTGACACATCGCGGTTACCGAAAAAAACGCTCCCCGAATCGAGCGGGATGAAGCCTGCGATGATGTTTAAAAGCGTGGTCTTGCCGGACCCCGACGGTCCGAGCAAGGTGACGAACTCGCCGGCTTCGATGTTGAGCGAAACGGAATCGAGGGCGGTGAATGAGCCGTATTTCTTGCTGACCTGCTGGATCGAGATGGAGCTAGAGTCGCGATATGTCGACCTTTCGGTGTTTGCTTCCATCCTGATCGTGCTTTCGAAACTAATGTTGTCCCCCATCCTATTCTTGCAGGAAGCGGGCAAGCCGGGCCAACGATTCTTCGCCCTCCTTGGATGCGTACCAGTCCGGAGAAACGATTCCCTGCACCTTCAGGTTTGCCGGGGCGGTCGGTAGCTTGCCGGCGTAGTCAGCCGCGATCGAGCCGACGTCGAAAGCCTTTTGATTGGTCGGGCCGTACTGGATGTATTTCGTGAATAGCGCCTGTGGCACCGGCTTCAAGCTGTGGCTGATCAATTGATGCGCGACATCTTGGTGTGGGGCGCCTTTCAGGATCATGAAGCCCTCGGTGTCGAGTAGCGCCTGATTGAATTGAAAGCCGACCTTTGCGCCGTCGTCCACCAACGACGCCGCCCGCCCGTTGGCCAGCAGAATCATGTCGACCTCGCCGTCACGGATGAGCTGCATCGCTTGTCCTTGCGATGTCCACCAGACCGGGACGTGGGGCTTCACTTCGGCAAGCTTCTTGAACGCCCGATCAACGCCGCCCTGGCTTTCGAGGGCTTTGTAAACGTCGGCCGCGGGGACGCCGTCAGCCATGAGGGAGGCTTCAAGCACATAGCGTCCCGCAGCCCAAAGCGAACGTCGGCCGGGAAATTTCTTTGCGTCCCAGAAATCTACCCAGCTTGTTGGGGCATTGGCGCCATATTTGTCGCTGCGATAGGCGATGCCGTAGGAATAGGTCCAAAGGCCGACGTAATGCGGGTGGATAAACTCCTTTGGGACACCAGTGGTGTCTATCTTTGAATAATCCAGCTTTTCGGCTAGGCCGTTGCGTGCCGCCCGCTCGCATTCCGCGAAACCGGTGCCGACTACGTCCCAGGATACATTTCCGGCGCTCACATGTGCCTTGATGCCAGCGAAGCCGCCATGGCGGTCCTCGCGAACTTCAATGCCCAATTCCTTGGCAGTATCGAAATAAGCCTTTTTCTCTGCTTCCTGGGTCACTCCGCCCCAGCCGGCGAAGGTGACAAGTTTTGACTGCGCCATGGCCGGGGAGGGGAGATACCCGGCGGACAACATACCTGCGGTACCCATCAACAATGCAGATCGACGCGAGATCATCGGCTGATTTCCTTCAAGACATTTGCATAGCTAGATTGTGCGAGCTTCAGGCGGAACTCGCAAGGAAGCGGGAAGCCCCTCTTGAGCGCATGGTTTGATCATTCGAGCAGCGACCGTGATCAGCCGATTTGCCCCCGCCCATTTGTCAGGCAAGCTAGGGTCGGCCAAGCCACGCATGCTTATACATCAATCCGAGGAACACTTGGCGGGTCCAATATAGGCAATAAAGTCGGACTGCCACGGAAGCGCGGAAAACATCGGAACTCGCCTATAAATTTCTACCATGTCCCGGGTTTAGGTCGTGCGTCCAATTCGTTATGACGTGCAAGTCATTCCAGCGTGTAAGCCCTTGAGCAAGGCTGAGGAGAAACGATTTGAAGCCTGCGCTCTTTGAATATTTCGCGCCGTCGACCTTCGAGGAGGCGCTTTCCCTGATGGCAGAGCACGGCGATGCGGCACGTCCTCTTGCAGGCGGGCAAAGTCTCGTTGCCTTGATGAATACTCGCATCCTTCAACCGGGAGTGGTCGTCGATCTGAATCGTTGCCCGCGGCTCGATGATATTGAGGAAACTGAAAGCGGGATCGCGTTCTCGGCCATGGTGCGCCAGGCTTCAGCAGCCGAGTCAGCGCTGGTGCAGGCACGTTGCCCGCTCCTTGCGGCTTCGCTGCCGCATGTCGGCGGGACGGCAAACCGGAATCGCGGGACCGTCTGCGGCAGTCTTGCTCACGCCGATCCCCTGGCGGAAATTCCGTGTGTAGCGGTTGCGCTCGACGCTACATTCAGAATTAACGGACCGCGCGGCCGGCGATCTGTTCCGGCGAGTGAGTTTTTTAAAGGCGCGCTTTCGACGGCAATCGAGGCGGACGAATTGCTCGAGTCGGTCTCGTTTCCCCTCGCGCCGGCGGAAAGCCGAGCCGCCTTCGTCGAAATCGGCCGCAACCGCCGTCATGGTTTCGCGCTCGCCGGTGCCGCGGTGCAGTTGCAACTAAGTGCGGACGGCAATTGTTCGTCGGTTCGAATCGCGCTGATGGGGCTTTGCGACATACCTTTCCGCTGGGTTGAGGGCGAGCGTGCAATGACGGGGCAACGCTTGAATCCTGAATTGATCAAAGGTATCGCGCGCGAATGGCGAACCGATATGGAGGCTCGATCGGACATCCATGCGAGTGCGGAGTATCGCCGCTCAATCGCCAGCACCGTGATTGCGCGTGCGCTCACCGATGCCTGCCAGCCCCCCCCGATGAAAGCCGGCCGATGACCAAACGCGTCGATGTTAGCCTCACCGTGAACGGAAAGCGCTACAATCGGACTGTTGAGCCGAGATACCTTCTCGCCGATTTCCTGCGTCACGAGCTCCGATTGACCGGAACCCACATTGGCTGCGAGCAGGGTGTGTGCGGCGCCTGCACTGTGCTGATTGACGGCCGGTCTGCAAGGAGCTGCCTGCACTTTGCGATTTCTTTAAACGGTGCATCGATCACAACCGTCGAAGGCCTCGCCGGTTTGGGCGACCTGCATCCCATACAGGAAGCGTTTCGGCGCAATCATGCGCTTCAATGCGGTTACTGCACCCCTGGATTTCTGATGACAACGGCTGAGCTTCTCGGCACCAACAAGATGCCAACCGAGGAAGAAGCCAGATTGGCGCTTACCAACAATATTTGTCGTTGCACGGGATACAACAATATCGTCAAGGCGGTGCTTGAGGCGGCTGTCGAACTCAACAAGCGCACGGAAATGGGTTCTGATTGAAAATGACCAATCCAGCCAGCAACTATGTCGGCCGTCCCGTGCTCCGGCGCGAGGATGCGTGGCTCCTCCGCGGTGCGGGTTGCTTCGTGGATGACGTGCATGTGCCGGCCGATACGCTTCACCTTTCGTTCGTCCTCAGCCCCGAACCGCACGCAGATATCGAGAAGATCGACGTCTCTGCTGCGTTGAATCTCGAGGGAGTGGCTGGCGTGCTGACGGGCAGTGATATCGCCGCTTTGGTGAAGCCGTTTCTCACTCAGCTCGATGTCGACGGATATCAGTTGACGCAGCGTGATGTGGTTGCGCGCGACCGGGTTAGGTTTGTGGGCGAAT
>ORJL010014388.1_pt1 | contig 16154 bp, 18 predicted proteins | sample 1779941 | NCBI WGS metagenome assembly ORJL01 (sample SAMEA104232317, study PRJEB22302) | groundwater metagenome | biome: forest; feature: aquifer; material: groundwater | place: USA | collected 2011-08-07 | depth 5.8 m | reverse complement strand
AGTTCTTTTCTTTCTGCAAAAATCCATAGAACACCTTTAGTTCCAATTATTATCTTACCGCTAATTTGTAAATAATCAAGGATTTGCAATAATGTTTGGTGCATTATTTTTTTTGGTAGTCTTCTCTTTAATTTAGCTATTGTGAATAACTCTCCAGATTCTCTTAAAAAGTCTTCTACCATTAGTACAGTGCTTAAATTAGGAGAATGTCTTATTCCATGATTTTTGCTTATTTGGATTTGTGCCATATTTATATATCTATTTAATATATATCTATATCTAAAAGGTATACTTATATATAAATCTTTGCTTTAGAGGGAGTAAGTCTTAATAATCTCGTCTGTCTCAAAAATGTATCAAAACAAAGAACAAGGGGGTGAAAATCGTAAAAAAGTAAGATTTATATACTGTAGTATATAGGTTAAATTTACACTAAAATGGCAAAAAAATCACTTGAAAAATTAGTAAAAAATTTGGGTGTAGCTCTGGGTATAGGTGCTGGTATTATGGGATTTAGTGGAAAAGCTAATGCTCAAAAACATTGTCAGCCATTTCAGCCAGATTCTAATACCATAGCTTTATTTCATTTTGATGAAGGTCGGGGTAGCATGACTTACGATACTACGGGTAGATTTACAGGACAGATATTACAAGATGGTGGCGATAATCCTAATTCATGGGTAAATGGAGCTTTTGGTTATGCTATAGGTTATGGTGGTCATGTTGAAACGAGGATAACTACCTGTTTAGGACTTTCAGGTCAATGCCCTCCGTCAACTGAACCGATTCTACCACTCAAATCTTTTAGTATAGAATTTTATGTAAAACAGATAAGCACTAAGAGTTACGGCGCCCATTTTATATATGATGGCCCGATTAGCACCAATTGGATTTTTGGAATTGATACCGGTAGATTATTCTTTGTTGGGCGCGATATTACGTTGACTCATAGAAATATCGAATTGTCTGGAAATACAGTCATAGACACCACTGATTTTAATCATATAGCAATGACTTACAATGCAGATACAAAATCTATTAAAATGTATTTAAACGGAATGTTAGAAGCTTTCTTAAATCTACCAGAAAGATTAGTTAGTTTCGGTGCTAGTCGACTTTCTTATATTAGTGATGGCGATCCTGTCGCAAATCGAAGTGTTATAGACGAATTAAGGGTTAGTAATATAGAAAGAGATATCCAAGAAGATTGCCGTATTCATTTTAAAAAAAAACATATTAAAAAACCAAAACTACATAAAAAATGTGAAGAATTTTTAGTGGATCAAAATACTGTTTCATTGTGGCATTTTAACGAAGGTGCTGATGTTTATACTTATGACGCAACAGGTCGTTTTAGTGGAGAAATTCAAAGATATCCCACCATACTAGAACCTAATTTATGGACAAATGCAATGTTTTCGCATGGTATTAAAAATGAACCGTCTACTGGAATTTTTGTAAAATCTGCAGGTTCTAATTACACAATTGATGAGCTAATAAATGAAGTTAGTGCAGGAATTGCTATGACTGTTGAAGCTTTTATTAAACCAGAAACATTAACACCTCCAGATACTAAAAATAATTTTCAAACCATAGCAATAAATCCAAGGCAGTGGACGTTTGGGCTCGATAATATTGGTAGATTGTATCTAAGAACATTTGATTCTCAAGGTTTACGACATTCTTATGGAGGCTCATCCATGGATTTAAATGAATTTAATTATGTTGCTTTTACATATAATGGTAGCACAGGCAATCTAAAATTTTATAAAGATGGTTTCTTGGATAAAGAGCAGTATATTAATAATGGTGCTATTGACGTAGTTGGAGCTTATATTACTTCAATAGGTGTAGCAAGTTCTAGTCCTACACCAGCAGCTTTCCAAGGGGTAATAGATGAAGTAAGAATTAGTAATATAGAAAGAGAAATTAATAGCTGTGGTAAAATAAAAAAAGATAACTTATCAAAATTAGAAACTGAATTAACAAATTTAGAACCTATATACTTTGATGACACTCCTTTAGAGACTAAGTTAAATATGGCCCCCAATCCTTTCTATAACAAATTAGGAATTAATTTTAGTTTAAATAAAAGAGATAATGTAAAAATAGGCATTTATGATATCACTGGAAGGAAAGTTGCTGATTTGGTTGATGAAACTAAAGATAGAGGAAGTCACTCTGCTAATTTGAATGGATGGAATTTAAAGAGTGGAGTTTATATTGTTAATTTAGAGATTGGAGATTATAGAATGAATAAGAAAGTTGTAAAGATAGATTAAAAACTCTTTTAAACTTCAATTCTTTTGAATTTTTGGTGTCAGATGTTTAAACTTAAGCCAGGTACTCCTAAAGGTATAAAGTTTATAGTATATTATCTAATAATTGGCTTGTTAATAGAGTCATTTAGGCAAATTATTGTGACATCAAATCACCCCTTTCTTTTAGCTTATTATACAATCCTAGCTATTTTATTAACATGGTTTTTTATATGGGGAATATTAAAAGCAAAGAATTGGATGAGGATAGTATTATTAATTGCAATAATATTGGGAATTCCGCTTTCTATTGTAATATTTATTGGATCTCAGCAGTCTAGTTTATGGACCTCACAAATATGGTTTAAAGCTTATATGATTTTTTACTTGGTTTTAGATATTATTTTATCTAGTATATCAATTTGGTTTTTGGGTTTTAATAAGGTAATAAAAAGATACTTTAATGAGGGAAAAAAGAAAAAAATCAGGGAAGAAGAAAAGAAAAAACCAGAAGAGGTAAAAATACCACCTTTTGGGGCAAATCTAATATCTTATTGGTATTATCTAAATTTAGTTTGGATATTTATAGATGCTATATCAGATTTTCTTCCAAGTGTAAAAGAAATTTATAATCAAACACTATTCAATCAATTTTCTACTATTTTTGGATTACTTTTTTTAATAAGTGGACTTCTATTAATTTACTTTATAGTAACCAAATTATTGAAGGGAAAAAACTGGGCAAGAATCGCTATAATTATATTTTCAATTGTGATAGTGATTATTAATTTACCATTTATATTTAAAAATTTAACGAGCCCAAGTTTTAATTTATTCAAGAACATAGCTATTGTCATAATAACAATAATAATAGGAGTTTACTTAATATTCAACAAACAAGTTAACGAATTCTTTGGAAGTATAAGGCTAACAAGAAGGAGATTATTATACATATTTGTTATACTACTTATATCGGCTTTGGTTGGTTATTATTCCTATCTTATGCAAAAAGAATATGGACCAATACCTACAGGTATATATTTGAATGAAGGAGATACATATGGGAATATAAACATAACTGAAAATGTAACTTTTAATGAACCATTCCAAACATTTTACTCGAAACAGGGAAGATTTTCTATCTTAATACCTAATAATCCATCAGTTAATATTTCAGAACAGTATAGTTTATTAGCAGGATTTGTGTTTAATTACGCATTTACGTCTAAATATGAAAACATTACTTATGTAGTTTCTTACTTAGATCTTCCAAGGTGGATTATGAAATCGTATAATCACTCAGAAATATTGGATTCCACATTAAATAAATCAATGAAAGATTTTAGAGATAGAAACTTAACAAGTGAAATAGCATATAATAAATCCATATCACTAGATGGTTATCCAGGTATAGATTATGCAATGAGATTTAACAATAAAACCTTAATTAGGGCAAGTACATATTTAGTTGACAATAGAATTTATCATGTGATAGCTTTAGCTTCAAATGAAAAGCTTTTTACCAATAACATAACCAAATTCTTAAATTCATTTACTGTGGTTCTAAATGGAAAAAATTTTACAAGGAATCAAAGTAGCCATTTTGATAACAGCTTGGAAGAAATCACAGACCTAAGTGAAGAAGAAATCATAGAAAATTTCCAGGTATATACTTCTAAGGATGGTAACTACTCAATAATTATGCCTCAAATTCCAAAATTAGATTTTACACTAAGATACAGTTCCCAAGGACAGGTATTATCGTACTGGTCTAAAGCCAGAGGTAAATATGCACTTTACTATGTGTATTACTGGGATTATCCAAATCCTTTTTATGAGCATGAGGAAAACGGGATTGTAGAGTGGGAAGCACATTATGAACAAGAGGTGTCTACTGGTTTTGTAATCCCTTTTGGATATAAAGGCGTAACAATTAACGATGATGTCGGGAGGGAGATGATCTTTGAATTCCCTGGTGAAAAAGAAGAAGAAATTATTATGCTAGAAATGAGATTATACCTGATAGGCAAAAGATTCTATAACTTGGGGGTATTTTATTACAAATCTGATGAGCCAAGGGAAAAGATTGATAAATTTTTTAACTCATTTACTTTATTAAAGGAAGAAAATGAAAGATAAAATTGACGAGATAATAAAGTTATAACTTTTGATAAGGCTTAAATAATCTGCAATCTTACCATTTTTGGGTGTCTTAGATAGCAAAAAATAAAGGAAGGTATAACCAAAGATAGAATCTTCATTAAAATGAAAAATAAACTTTTTAACAAAACAGATTCAAAAACTAAATGGAATTTATTATCATTTAAAAAAATAACTTCTGTTGATGAAAGTGTGCGCTTGATTAAAGATATATTCTGGGCTTTTATGGGTGTGGGCTTATTGTTACTAATCCTAGGTATAATTCTGTCTTTTTTTGGAGTACAAGACTTATATTTTGGTTTTATTATAGATGGGTTTGTATATGTTGTTTTATCACTGATCTTCTTTTTCAAGAGAAGTAGAATCGCCGCAGTTTTGCTTCTTTTAGTAGCGATTACTAGTGTTATTATGACCACCTTAAGTATGCTAGGATTAAACAAAGGCGGTTCGAACATATTATTAGCCATTATTTTGTTAATAGCAGCTATACATGGAGTTAGAGCGACTTTTGCGTATCATATATTGAACAAAAATCCATCTTAAACTTTTTTTAACTTCACATTAATTGCCGGTGGCTCACATTTAAGGCTGTGGCGGCAAATCAAAGAAATAAGGGCCTTGTTTCTGGGATGAGAAGTGGCATTTATCATCTTAAGCAAGTCTTCTTCTGTAAGGATTTCTGAGGGTAACCTTCTTTTTCGTTCTTGGGTTGCTTTTATGTCAGCCAGGAATTCTGGCACTACTTTATCATTGCCTTTAAGCCATTTAAAGAATATCTTTAGGATAATGAGGTAGTCTACTTTTGTGGCTTTCGCAATGTCATTCCTATTGCTAATATACTCAAGAAAGGTCTCGGCTTCTGGTTTGTCCCATTTATCAAAGTCCTTTTTAATAACCAATGCTATTAACTTTAGTTTATTCAATAGCTTACATATTCTGCTGTTGCTAAACCCTTTCTTTAACTTCCTATCCCTTATAAACTCAAGGATAAAGTCTGCGTTTCTTTTGCTGAGTTCTTTATTAGCTACTTTATTCAATATATTTTGCTTCTCTTTTTCTATCTTTTCTTCGTAATGGTAGACTATTTCATTATAGTCTATATTCTTAAGCTGGGCTTCCATTTTAACACTCCAAATATTTTTTAGTTTATAAACTTTGGATACCCTAAGATTTGAACAAGAATTAAAGCGCCTCGGCCGAGATTCGAACTCGGGTCGCAACCGTGACAGGGTTGCATGATAGACCAACTACACTACCGAGGCATGAAAGAAAATTAACGGAATTCGTTTATAAATTTTTGGTTTTAAAAAAATATCCCACCTGCCGTAGTACGTACGAAATACCTCAAGAACTAAAGTATAAAGAAGAGAAAGTTTATTTTACAAATTCTACATTCGGCATATCTTTAAATTCTTTATCACCAGTAAGAAACTTAACTCCAAGCTTTTTTGCCATAACATAACCTATGCAGTCTGTATAAGAAAGATTTCTTTTATAGTTATTTTTTCTAAAATCCATCGCTTCAATAATTGTATTATTGTCGATAGGAACTATAAATTCTTCATACCTTCTAAAAAGTTCTAATGAATCTTCTTTGCTATATAATGAAAGTATGTGGTAATACAATTCCATTAAATTTAGCTGTGTTGTAACAATTTTTATGTCTTTTGTAAAATTTTTATAATTTTCATTGCCTATTATTATTTCATAAAAGGCATATGTATCAAAAAAGAAACTATTCATATTACCAACCAGATCTAGCTCTGTTTTTAAATTCTTGTCCAGAAATCTTTCTTTTTAATTTTCCGAAAGTATTTGATATATCACTAACTTTTATAATTTCAAACTTAACTTTACTATTTGGTTTTATTTTTTCTCTAACAACGACCTCTTTTGGTAATACAAGTCCTATTGAAGAACCCCATTTTTTGGCAACAGCTTCAGATTTCATTTTAAGCCTCTCAAGTTATATTTTATGATATAACTAATAAATATAACTAATATATAAACCTTTCGGAAGCACTTAAAATCTATTAACTACCACAAGAACTAATTATCTACTACAATATATATTTTATAGAATATAATCCCACCTGCCGGATTTGAACCGGCAACCTTTCGGGATCAGCTGTCTACTTTTCATTCCAAGCTTTTGCAAAGTCGAGTAGCGATTTTATCTACAGCCGAATGCTCTGCCGTTGAGCTAAGGTGGGCTCAGATTTAAAATTTGTATTTGTTAATATTTAAATATATTGCTTATTTACAGTAAAAGTTAGAAATAGTTTCCGGATAAGATAAAATCTCCCAAAAGGATACCTTTAAATACAAGATAATAATGCTATCAGCAAAAATAGCATTTGAGGAGGTATAAAAAATGTCTCAAGAAGAAATGTTAAAGCTGATGGGATATGACGAAGACGAAGCGGAAGATGGTGATGATGACGAAACCGATGATGACGACGGAGACGAAGAATGGTAAATTCTTATTAAGACTTATTCCTTTTCCTTTTTCCCTTTTCAAAAAATTTAAATAAGGAACAAGTCTATTTTATGTATGGTAAGCTACTTGATTTATGTTCTAATCCTTGTTATAAGCATAATTATATCATTAATCTTATTAAAACTGGTAGTAATGAAGATAGCAGATTTCTATGAGCACATTAATATTGCAATATTAATTCTTTTAATATTCGTTATCTCTATATTTCTTTTTCCAAAACATATAGACGCATATTTCCAAAAAACTACTCCAAACAAGAGCTGCGGCTGCTTTGGAATAAAAATTTCTTCTCTAAATAATTTTGAGATAGATAAAAACTGTTATGGCATTAAATTTAGCTGTGATACATTTGAAAGTTTCAAGGAAAAGACTTTAAACAATTATTTGTTATGCGACAGAAAAAGCGACTTTTATATCAGTCCTGATGAATGCTATTATGACATAGCAAAGCTAATGGCTGGAAAGGCATCGAATGAAAACGGAAGCTTTGACCAAGCCTTCTCAACTTGCAATAAAATAGCCAACAATCTTAAAGGAAGCTGCATAAAATATGTAGCAACATTAAAGAGCGGAGGAGTTATATTTTCACCGCCAAAAACAATTTAAACTAACATTTAAAACTAACTGTGCTCTGGATTGCTAGAAACAACCAAGCTCCTTTTTCCTTTTGTGTATTTAGCAACAGCGCTTGGGATTGTGGCTTTTCCAATTACTTGTAATTTTGACTTTGCCATATAGCTAAAGATGCGTTCTTCTTTTGGATTTAAGACAGTAATGTCCCATATTAGCTGTATTCCATGCGGACCATGTGTTATTTTAGGATGGGCTGTCCCAAATTCATGAGGTACTTCTACCAAACTAGGAACCCTGTCCATAACCTTTATATTATTCAGCTTTGTAAGCCCCTTGTTCTTCACTGAAATTGAAATCTTTATAGTTGAACTTCCATCTGAATCTTTTTTTATGCTTACAATTTTTTTCCTAATATCTATTTCACGTTTTGTAAGGACGTAGATAACTACCAAGATTATTATTATGATTACTAAGGCAGAGAAAAATCCGCGGTAGTTTGTTTCTATTGTAACTGTTTTAGATTCTCCTTGTTGCAAGTCAAATTCCCAGGTGTATAAGTAGCCAGGATCTTGTTTTGCAATTGATGAAGGCTTAGGGTTAGTTTTTGTGAACCTGCTTTGGAACCCAGTCAACTTTTTTGTAACAGCTTCATGGCTTACTGAGTTTCCTTCATTGGTTTTTGTGATCTCAAATACATCTAATAAAAAACCTGATCTTGGACTTTTAATTTCAGTTACTTTTGGATAGCTGCCAACCCTCATTTCAGTGGTAAAATTAGCCAGAATCTTGTCATCTAATCTTACTAAAGCTGTAATCGGATAGACTCCAAACTTAGTACTTTCAGAAAGCTGTTCTGGAAAATCGAGAGTCTCAGACTCTGAAGGTGCCAAAGATATTACTTTATTTTCTTCAAAGAAATCAGACTTTAATTTTATGTTGATGTTGTTCAAAGCAACATTTTTGGTATTTATCAACTTTAGCCTTATCAAAGTTGGTTTTCTTGGATCGAGTGGGTCTGGTATTATAAGGTTGGAAATGCTTTGATCTAAGATTTGGTTATAGCTTAATACATTAACTTCAGGGAAGAAATCTTGCCTGTACGTTGTCTTATCCGTAGTGCTTACTATAATATGTACGAACTTGTTTTTGTTCTCGCTGTAAGGAGGTTGAGGCACTAGAGAAAGCTCAACATTTTTGTTTGAAAATGCAGGAACTACTACTTTTTCTGGACTTGGCCTCCAGTCAATATCCAAGTAAATAAATTCAAAAGTAAGGTCTGTATTTTGGTTGTTAGTAATAGAAACCGAGTAAGTAGCAGTCTGTATTGGGGCCACTATATTATTTATGGGTGTTATTTTAACATCGACACTAGCAGCATTTATTAGATATATATTTAAAATCAAGAAAATAAAAGCCAAGAATAAAATCTTTTTCATCATTTCACCTTTTTTATTTCTATTAAATCTATAAGTAAAGGATTTATAAAGTTTTTGCTACATCTATTTATAGATAGAATGAAAGAGAAAAGAGGCATCCTCAAAATTACTGAATTCCAGGATAGGGTTTATAATCTAATTAAGAAAATACCTAAAGGCAGAGTTTCTACGTATAAAGACGTTGCAATTAATATTAATACCAAAGCTTATAGGGCTGTAGGCAGTGCTTTAAACAAAAACCCTTACTATCCAATCGTTCCTTGCCATAGAATTATTAATTCTGATGGAAAAATTGGCGGTTTTGCCTCAGGCATTAAGAATAAAATAAAAATGCTAGAAAAAGAAGGAATTAAAATAAAAAACAACAAGATAGAAAATTTTGAAGAGGTTCTTTTTAGGTTTTAAGATTTTTTTATCATTATTTTTTCTTTTAAGTCCATTTTAATTTCCAATTACAGCAGTTTTAATATCTTCCTTGCATCTACATTCCCAGTGCTGGAGTTTGGGAATTACAGCAGAGATTAATTTGATTACCTTCTCAGAATTTTGTTTCATCACATTCATCACTTCTTCTAGAGTTACCTCTTTCCTGTCTTCTATAAAACAATCATAATCTGTTACCATTGCAATTGATGCATAACAGATTCCAGCCTCTCGGGCCAATACAACTTCTGGCACTGTTGTCATGCCTATAACATCAGCCTTCCATAATCTATACACATTTGACTCAGCCCTCGTGCTGAATCTAGGACCTTCTATTGTTACAATAGTTCCTTTTTCATGATATTTATATTTTAATTCTTTGCAGCTTTGGATTAATAAATTTCTAATCTTATTGCAGAAAGGTTCTGCCATCGGAATATGGGCAACACTATCTTTTTCATAGAAGGTCTGCTTTCTTTTTGTTGTTCTGTCAATAAACTGGTCCAGAATTACAAAGTCCCCCGGCCTGATTCCCTCTTGCAAGCTTCCGCATGCGCTAGCTGCCAATATATGGCTGCATCGCTCTTGTTTTAGGGCCATTATATTTGCCTGATAGTTTACATTTGTAGGGCTTATTGTATGATTTATGCCATGCCTTTTTATTATCACAACATCAATATCAGAAATTTTTCCAAGTATTAAACTTGAACTAGGATTTCCAAAACTGGTTTTTACCTTTTTCTCCTTTAAAACAGTAAAGAATTCAGACTTCTCTAAACCAGTGCCGCCTATAATTCCAATCTTCATAAAAGCCTTGAAAAACAATAAGTATTTAAATTTTATTTTATCAGTTATGTTTATTTCTTTTCCTTTCCATTACGTCTTTTAATTCAAGTTTCCATTTAGCTGCTCTTGGTTTGATATCTTCAATTTTTTTATTAAACTCATGTTCTAAGTCAATACTATAAACATTAGCTAGTTCCATTAACATAAACAAAACATCTGAAATTTCTTGTTTTAATTTTTCTAAATCCTTGTTTTGCTCATAAATCTCAAGCTTCATAATTTCATTAGCTACCTCGCCCATTTCCTCTGTTAGTGCTATAAAACTAGCTAATCTTGGATGTTCTATTTCCCCAAGAATTTCTTTTACTTTTTTCTGTGCTTCATTTATTTCCATACTATTAATCTTCTAATTAGTTTTATATAACTTTTCATTATTTAACAAATATCCACCAAAAGATTTATAAAGCATATATTATACATATTTTAATATATATTTTAAATAATATAATGACTTAACCAAAAACAATGCCAAGAATAGAATTAAAAAAACCGGAACCAGGATTTGTCCATACTTTTAGGAAAGAATTAATCGCTTATTTAAAGGCTTCTAAAATTTACCAAAGGGCTCCAAAAACAGACTACAAACACGGTATTTTGCAGGTTGATGCTCCTCCAGAGTTTTTACAAAGCTTTCTTGATAAAAATCCTAAGTATAATGCACGAATAGTCACAGAAAGTAAAGAAAGAGAACAATCTTCTCAAAGTCTAGTAGCAGAAAAAAATAACAATTTAGAAAATAGGGTAAAAGAATTAGACAGCGAAGTTAAAAGGTTAAAAGCCGAATTTGAAAAATTTGATTTTAATAATACACAAGAAGACTTCAATAAAGCTCAAGTTCTTCTTTATAAGCACTCTCAGGTTCCTAGATTTCAGAGAATAATAGAAAAATTTAATGAAGGCTTCTCTTTAATAGCAGATTCTATGACACAATCTGACTTGCTTAAAATTGTAATGAGCAAAGATTTATCTTTTGAAAAAAGCGAAAAATATCAAGAAAGAGCCAAGGAATTTGAACAAGCAGAAAAGCTTCTTAAATTGACTGATGGTTATGAACGTTTTTTAAATGTGGATGAATTAAACAGAATTTTAGCTGAAAAAGAGAAACTCAAAAAGGATTATGAAGATGCAAAAGCTGAAACAGACTTAATTAAAGATAATTTAAGAGATGAAAAAGTTCCATACTTATTAACACTAAAACAAGATGGAAGTAACTACAAAATAACTATTACCACACCATTACAAGTTAAAGTAAAAGATAGTCCATTAGCTATAAATAGAGAGGACTATGGGGAATTTGGAATTTCTTTTTTAGATTATATAAACAATATTCTAAATAAGATGAAAGCTAAATATAATGCCGAAATAGGCACTCATAACACGAGTGGTCTTGTTTCAGTCGAGTTTACTGTAAAAAAGATAGTAAAAAATCCAAAATATATATTGGAAGATATAGCTAAAGAGATCATAGAAGATCAAAAAAATACTTTATTTTATAGTTTAGGTATAGAAGCCCATGTATTTTCGCCCTTATCTTCTTTTGTAGATGGTTATGTTTCTGGAATATTTAAAAAGAGACTAACCAGAAGGTTTGAATCTTCAAGAAGAGCTGAGGAATCATTAGGGAAAGAAGAAATTAAAGTTGACTTTAAAGATTATGCTCCAATAATTGGATATGGCTATAAACAGGGTTTACCACGAGATTTTGAGACTAAAATAACAAAAAAACCAGGCCATATCACTCCAAAATTAAATGTAGCAATAGTATCTGTATTAGGTAAGAAAGGACATAAAAAAACTCCAGCAGAGATAAGACAAGCTCTTTATCAATTCGGATTTGAGTTCCATACAAAACAAGAAAAAGCAGAATTAAATAATGCCTTAAGTCATTTAAGTAAACGAGGATTATTGGTAAAAGAAGGTTATCTGAGAAATGTTGAATATTCTTTAAATCAAAAAGCATTTTACTAATTATGCGAACTTTAATCTGGTTTTTAATAGAAACATTTAAATCCAACATTGATATTTATTTATTTTACAATGATCGAATTGGGTGGCAACATTACCCTAGATGGCTTTAGGGAACTAGAGCCTTCTTCTTTGGTGATAGTGAAAAAGATAGTGGGCAATTACGCAAAAAGAATTTCTACTACAATCACTCAATTTGAAAATTTAAGCGTCATCCTAAAACAAAACGAAGACGTCAAAGAAATTGAAAGCAGGCTTCTTGTAAATAATATTCCTATTTCTGTAGAGGCTTCAGACCCTAACTTATTTTTTGCACTTGACAAGGCCCTTTCTTTATTGACACAAAAAGCAAAGCCAGAATAAGCCTATATTTTTATGCTTACTTCCATTCCGTCTTCTATAAAATCGTAAAATTTACTTTTATAGTCCTTAGCAACGTGTGAGCGGGAAACCCCACACTCTTCAGAGGTGGGATGAAAGCGAACAAACAAAAGGTTTATATATAACACTTACATATAACTTATATGCCAAAAGGATATAAAAATTCACAGACGAGCATACATTATATGTGCTATCATTTTGTATGGTGTCCAAAATATAGAAGACCTGTTTTAATAGGGGAAGTTAAAAAGATGGCAAGACAAATAATACAGGAAAAAGCAAAGGAACTTGGATGCGAAATTCAAGCCCTTGAAATTATGCCAGACCATATACACTTATTTGTTCAAGCAACTCCATTACAGTCTCCAAATTATCTTGTTGCTCAATTCAAGGGAATTACTTCAAATCTATTAAGAAAGAAATTTAAACATTTGCTTAAACTTCCTACTCTTTGGACAAGGTCATATTTTGTAAGCACTCATGGACACATATCAGACACTCTAATCAAAAAATATATTGAGGAACAAAAAGGAATATGAAACAGACAATTCAATATAAACTAAAACCAACAACAGAACAGAAAAAACATCTGTCTAATCTTGGATTTTATGGAACTAAATTATACAATACAGATAACTATCAAAGAAGGAGAGAGTGGGAAGAAACTGGCAAGATTCCAAATGCTTATTCACAAAAAAAAGCATTAAGAGAAAATGTTTGGTTTAAACTATTGCCTTCTCAAACAGCACAGGAAGTTATTTTTGTTTTACAGCAAAATTATAAGTCTTGGTTTCAATTAAGGAAAGTTGATAAACTTGCTAATCCGCCTAGGTTCAGGAAGAAAAAAGAATTAAGCACATTGTCTTTTTATGGACAAAACAAACAGCTAAAAATTGAGAATAATAAATTCATAATTTCTTTATCAAGGAAATATAAGCAAGAGCAGGAAATTTCAAAACTGGAAATAGAATTTGATGCTTGGAAAACACTTGATGGAAATTTAAAGATGTGCCAATTAATTTATAAAAATAGAGAATGGTTTGCTAATGTTGTCTATGAAATTGCAGATAAGCAGATTAATCTAAATGAAAGAGTAAGGGCAATTGATTTGGGAATAATAAATCTTGCTTCTGCTGTTGATAATTCAGGCAAGTCAAATATTTATTCTGGAAAACAAGCTCTTGCAGTTCAGCATTATTTCAATTCAAGAAAAGCAAGAGTCCAATCAAAACTAACAAAACAATTTCAAAAAAGACATAAAAGTAAAACTCTAAATAACTTAAACAGGAAACAATCAAAACAAATTAATCAAATAATTCATACCATCAGCAAAAAAATAATTGATGATGCAAAAAAAGATAATATTTCTGTTTTGGTTCTCGGAGATATAAAAAATATAAGGAAAGATGCAAATCATGGAAAAGTTAACAATCAAAAATTGCATTCATGGTCATTCTCAAAAATTACAGAACAGATAAAGTATAAATCATCTTTATCTGGCATACGAATAGTTACTGTAAGTGAAGAATATACAAGCCAAACTTGTTCTTGTTGCAATGCAAGAAGAAAAGGTAACAGAAGACATAGGGGTTTGTATGTATGTAAATTCTGCGGGAGAGTAATCAATGCAGATATTAATGGAGCAGTTAATATACTGAAAAAGTATCTCCAAATGTTCAATATTGAACAGAGGAGTATTGGCAATGTGGAATTGCCGATAATGTATCAAATAAAAAATGTTGTCTGATACAAGTTATAAAACTCAAGGCTTCTTAATGAAGCCCACACCATTTATGGGTGGGAGTATTTCACAGTTTCTGACATATTCAAGATAAGCTTCCATTTCTTTGGCAAAAATCTTGGCAGGAATCTTGAGCTTGAAAGTTCTTCTATGTTCCTAAGTATTTCTTCAGGTGATTTATTCATAAATAAAATATAATCTAATTGTTTAAATAATTTTTTCTAAGGTTTTACTTAAATAATTTGTTAGTCCCTCCTTATTTCCTACACTAAAATATTTATCATGACCTAAATAATCGCAAAAAACATGTAATTCTTCATCTTTAGCATTATAATAAAAATCTAATTGAAATATTGGCTCTAAATCATGCATATATATTTCATAATTGGCCCTAACAGCAACAACTGTAATAGAATAAATTCCATTAATATCTTTTTCTATTAACCTTAAGAAACCATCATCTTTTGTGTTTTTACGAAGATTTCTATTTTCTATAATATTATTTAAAAAAGAAAGAATTTCTTTTTCTAATTTGCCTTGCCTTTTTGATTTTCCTTGTAATTCTTTAATACTTTTAAATATTTTTTCAGAAGAGTTCATCTAACTATTTATTCCCACTACAGCTTCAAGTCCAGCTTTTTTTCTTAACAATTCTGCTTTATCAGTTTTTTCCCAGGTAAAATCAGGATCCTCTCTACCAAAATGACCATACGCAGCGGTCTTCCTATAGATTGGTCTTTTCAAATCCAAAGAGGTTATCATTTCTGTAAGATTCAAAGGAAATGTTTCTCTCACAATTTCCATTAATCTTCCATTTGACAAGATACCAGTATCAAAAGTATCTAGCATAAATGATAAAGGTTCTTTGCCAGCAATTACATATGCCAATTGAACCTCACAAGCTTCGGCTAAACCAGCTTTTACGATATTTTTTGCTATGTGTCTTGCCATATAAGCAGCGGTTCTATCTACCTTAGTTGGATCTTTGCCAGAAAAAGCTCCACCACCATGGTTTCCCACACCGCCATAAGTATCAGCGATTATCTTTCTTCCAGTCACTCCAGAATCTGCAACTGGACCTCCAACTACAAATCTTCCAGTATTATTAATATAAAATTTTGTTTCTGAAGTAATCCAGCTACCAGCTACAGGCTCAATTAATTTATGAATTATGTCTTTTCTTATTATTTCATTTTCCACTCCAGGATCATGTTGTGTCGCTATTACAATAGTTGTTGCATATTTGGGCTTTCCATTCTCATATCTAATAGTTACCTGTGTTTTTCCATCAGGCCTTAGATAGGACAAAGCTCCATTTCTTCTAATTTCTGAAAGGCCAAATGCTAGTTTATGTGCTAGTGAGATAGGCAAAGGCATAAGCTCAGGAGTTTCAATACATGCATAGCCAGTCATCATTCCTTGATCTCCAGCCCCAAGCTGTTTTTTCTCGTCAGCATTAACACCTAGTGCAATGTCTGGACTTTGCTTATTGATACTACTTATTACTCCGACAGTATTGTAATCAAAACCCAGATCTGGGCTGTCGTAACCTACAGATTTTATTGTATTCCTAACAATATCCATTATATTTACATAAGCACTAGTAGTTATCTCTCCAGTAACGAAAACAAAACCACTAGCAGCTAAGGTTTCACAAGCAACCCTTGCATCAGGATCTTGTTTAAGTATTTCATCAAGAATAGCATCGCTTATCTGGTCGCATACCTTGTCGGGATGGCCTTCTGTTATAGATTCAGATGTAAATTCATAATTACCCTTTCTCATTATTATCCTCCAATTACTATAGTTAATTTCTCAGTTTTTTAGTATACTATAAAAAGATTTCTAGGCTCTAGTGGTATAATTCAATT
>ORJL010746230.1_pt1 | contig 16160 bp, 17 predicted proteins | sample 1779941 | NCBI WGS metagenome assembly ORJL01 (sample SAMEA104232317, study PRJEB22302) | groundwater metagenome | biome: forest; feature: aquifer; material: groundwater | place: USA | collected 2011-08-07 | depth 5.8 m | reverse complement strand
GCCCATTTTTCATCGAAATCGATAACTCCGGCGTTATCTTCGAAAACGGAAAGGCACCAGGGCTTGTCAAGCTGACGGGTTGCTTTGATAATCGTGCTTTTAAGAAGGTTATCAATGGTTTGACCGCGATAAAAGATTTTACCCCGGAAGGTCTTATGAACGCAGTGCTCCGACCAGGTTTGTGCCAGCGTTTCCAGTTCGGCATCGGTCGGGTTTTTTTCAATACCGGAGAAATATTTTATTATTGACTGAAATTCGTCGACGCTAAAGCCGAATTGCTTTCTTATTCCAATGGAACGGGCATCATCTTTTTTGGGCAGTTCCACTTCATTCAGACGGAATCGATACTCCGGATTTTTCGGGAAGGAAAAATGCTCGCCGGTTACCACGTGCTGAATGATAGGATTGACCAATAAACGGCTGCAAATCGTATCGAACTGGTCATCGGACAAGCGGCCGTTGATAATGTACCGCCTAGCGGTCCTGACAGCAGCGGCGCCGGAAATACCGAGTTCACGAACAGCACTAGCGATGGTGTCTTCGACCGGATCGGTCACGCCGGCGTTGAAAGCTACTTCGACCTGGCAACCGTCAACAGACGGCGTGCCGGCATCGGTTTGAGCGGAAAATGTCTGGTACTGCTGGGTTATCGGATCAGACAGCAAGCGGCGGCCGATCAAGTCCAGGTCGCCGGCAGATAAACTTCCTTCGAACCAGTAGATATCCACAACTCGTACTCGGGTGACGGTCGTTATCCCCAGGTCATGAATATCTTTGACCAACCCCGCTCCGCGGGCGTCGGGCTGACCTCTTTTTAGGCCGACTTCGATTCTGTACATTGATTTTAACAATAAAAAGGGGGCTTTCGCCCCTCAATCAGATGTTCCTGATGTGATTCCTCAAACTAAGAACCAAGTAATTCCGTCACCACCGAATTTATTTCACGCCCGTCCGCTTTACCTTTAAGAGCAGCGACCAATTTCGGCATAACCTTGCCCTTGTCGCGCGGTCCCTGGGCTCCAACCTCGGCAATAATGCGGCGGGCTTCGGCTACGATCTCTTGGTGGGTCAATTGTTTCGGCAAATAGCCCTGAAGGATCGCTTTCTCTGCCTCCTCCTGGGCTACCAGGTCCGGCCGGTTTCCCTGTTGAAAAGCAGCGATACTTTCTTCCCGTTGTCTTACTTCCTTGGAGATAACTCCCAATATATCGGTATCAGTCGGGATGGCTTGCCGGGCCATTTCAGCATAATTTATCGCTGAAATCAGCATGCGGATGACCGAAACCTTCGTCTTGTCACCGCTTCTGAGTGCCTGTTTGAGATCGCCTTCCAGTACCTGCTTTAAGCCTGTTTCCAATTTACCTCCCCCTAATTTTTTATCGAGCACCGGATCGAGAGGCCTTTTTCCGGTTCGCCGCTTCTTTTCGCATGCGTTTTTCACCAAGACTGTTATAGCCCCATTTTAGGAAGGTGAAAGCTTCGTGTCAAGGGGACTCTCGGTAACTTTAATTATGAGTCAATGCGCCCTATTGACAACGACACAAATTGGGAGTAGAATATGCCTTTCTTATACTTATGTAAATACTTGAGTGGGAGGTTGTAACGTTGTAAAGGAGGTGTTGCATATTGCGTAGCTCAAGTTGTGCATCGCTGTTTAGTTCCCCGACAGAAATTCAGAAGGAGGTCTTTTAATGGCAGAATCCAAAAAGGCAGGGTCCAAAAAGGCAGAATCCAAAAAGGGTGGAATATCCAGGCGGGATTTTATCAAGGGTACCGGTTTAGCAGTCGGTGGTGTAGCCATCAGTTCAACAGTATTGGGGGTTGCCTGTGCTCCTAAGGAGATAATAAAAGAGGTACCGGGCCAAACGGTAGTAAAAGAAGTACCGGGCCAAACGGTAGTAAAAGAAGTACCGGGCCAAACGGTAGTAAAAGCACCGGAAGGTGTTGTTACTCTGACGGTGAACGGAACGGACACTCTACTTAAAATCCAGGATTGGTGGACGCTGGCATACGTCCTGAGGGATAAACTGGGACTGGTGGGGACAAAGATCGGTTGTGATGAAGGTATCTGTGGGGCGTGCTGCGTTAACATAGATGGCAAACCAGTTCAGTCATGCATGACGCTTGCTATAGAGTGTGAGGGTAGGGCTATTACTACGGTAGAAGGGCTTCAAGACCCCAAAACTGGTGCTTTGGCTCCTGTCCAATTGGGTTTCATTAATGAAAGCGGGTTCATGTGCTCATACTGTACATCGGGTCAGATTATGGCAGCTAACGCTTTTCTGGCCACGAACATGACCCCAACTCTGGATCAAGTCAAAGAAGCTCTCTCCAACAATCTATGCCTATGCGGCGGCTACGAGCTTATCCAGAAATCTGTGCTGAATGCAGCTACTCTGATGAAAGGAGGATAAAAGATGGTAGAAACATATGTAGCAGATAACGGTACAGGTCCCTATAAGGTAATAGGGCAAAGAAAGGTCAGCATAACTTCTTTTGAGAGGGTGTGCGGAAGGGCAAAGTTCGCTAAAGATTATCGCATATCGGGTATGCTATTCGCCAAGTCTTTACGTACCCCATATCCGCACTGCAAGGTTACAAGTATGGACACCTCGGCAGCGGAGAAGCTTCCCGGTGTCAAGCTGGTGATGAATCAATTTAATTTCCCTCAGATTTTTAGGTCACCGGAATATTTATTTGCCGGGGAAGAGATAGCCGCCGTAGTCGCGGTAGATGAGGATACCTGCTATAAAGCTATTCAATTAATCACGGTGCAATATGAGAAGTTGCCCTATACCCTGGATATGTACAGTGCCTTGGAAAAATCTGCCCCACTAGTGTGGGCAGACTCTAAATCAAACTTAACGCTTACGGATGGCGGGTTCTTTAGTGATTTGAATTCCGATGGACTGTGGAACAAGAGGGTATCGCAACAGATACATGGTTTTGGCGATACAGAGGCCGCTTTTAAGGAATGCGAAACGATAGTGGAAGTAGGCTCCGAAGACCCTTCTGCAGCCATAAAGCATTCCATGGTACATTGTCCAAACCCGAGGGGTGTCGGCGCGACGGTTGACTATACCCCTAATGATCCCAATTATACAATGACAGCTTGGAGCGACAACCAGGGACTTTACAATAGAAGAGATGCAATGAGTGCTGTCTTAAAAATACCGACTGGAAAAGTTCACATAATAAATCCATATTCCGGTAGTAGCTGGGGGGGAGGGACGTTATTCTTCGGCGCTAGACGCGAGAAGGCCGGCGAGGTAAGTTTGTGGGCAAGCAAGACTCTGGGGGTGCCCGTCTACGATCATTACGATTACCATGAAGAATCGCTACATTCATGCTACTTCCAGAGTATGAGCAGGATTAAGATAGGTTTCAAACCCGGCGGAATAATATGGGCTTGGGACATGACGCACTATACCGAAACATGTAATAACGGCACCTCTTTCGGGGCTGAAACCTGTAGTGAGCGTGTTACTCCAATGCTGCAATACAACCGCCATTGCCGGGCTGTTAAGCTTATCACAGGCAGTGTAGCTACAAATCGTCTTCTGGGGCTATCTTTTGTGGGTTGGGGTACGATGGAAGGGGCGTACGCTGCCGAAATAGCCATGGACCACGCTGCCGAGGTTCTGAATATGGACCCCATCGAACTCAGAAAGATAAACTGTATGAAAAAGGGCGGGTTCGATGCACACTGGGGTAATGAGCTGGCCTTCTGTTCGTCTGAGGGGCATAAAGAATGTCTGGATGCTGTGTCTGCAAGATCAAACTGGAAAAGCGTCTGGACAGGTTGGGCTGGTATAAGCCAGAAGACCGGCGAAATAAGGCATGGCATCGGTGTAGCTATAAAAATACATGCCGCCGGGAGTTGGGACGGGACGGCTATGTTAACTAAGATGTACCCCGATGGCTCCTTTGAGTGTGTTTCTTCGGTTGCTGATTCGGGGCAGAGTGAACCTACAGCTATCATTATGATTACGGCCGAGGTACTGGGTCTCCCTTATGAAAAGGGTTCTTTGTCTCGTGGCACCACTGCTATGCCCTTTTCCATAGAGTTGGGCGGAAGTACGGGCACGTGGAATCATGGCTACGCCACTTGGGAAGCAGCAATGAATGTCAGGAAACAGGTGCTTGGACTGGGTGCAGAGCTGTTTAACAATGTCGACATCTCCCTTCTCGACATGAATGAAACCGGGGTCTTCCTGAAAAGTGACCCGACAAAACCCATAGCTTACAACGTGGTATTTGCAAGGTTGCAAAGCCGGCCCGAATTCGAGAACCGGGGGGGGGAGTTTGGGGCGCCGACTCCTCACGAGATTGCTGCATATGCTTACAGAAGAGCGCCCAATGGGAATCACTGTATACCGAGGGAGAAGGGAGCCTCTATCGCTACTTTAGACGTAGATACCGAGACGGGCCAAGTCAGCAACGTCATATGTCATGCTTCGGACAATGTAGGTCGTCTGATGAATCCCTTCGCGATGGAAAATCAGGAGGTTATGGGCGTTCACAAAGCTGGTGAGCGGGTTATGTGGTCAGAAAAGCCCTATGACCCTGCAAGCGGTAGAGACCTTTGCTTCAACTGGATATATGACCACATAGCTACGCATATGGACTTCACGGCAACTGTCAACCTTGTTGAGTTGCCCGGCGATCTGACCCATCCATTTGGTGCCACGGCTGGTTCTGAAGGAGAACCCAATCCTCATGGTGCGGCAATATCCAATGCTATATACAATGCCATCGGTAAACGAATGATATTTGCACCGTTTACTCCGGCAAAGATTCTACAAGCCTTGGGAAAGGTATAGGAGGTAGGACGGTGAAGGAATTTAAACATTACGATGCGAAAACAACGGCAGAAGCGGCCGCGCTTCTGGCACAATACAATGGAAAAGCGGCGATAATTGCTGGCGGTACGGATATATTAGGCGTGATAAAGAGTGATATAATACCCGATTTCCCGGCGGCTCTGGTAAACATAAAGACCATACCGGGGCTGTCCTATATCAAAGAAGAAAGCGGGATGCTAAAAATCGGAACATTGACAACGCTAGCGGAAATCGCCAATAGTCCAATTGTCCAAGGAGGTTACAGCCTTCTGGCGGCGGCAGCACATCGAGTTTCCGCCGCAACCCTCCGATCAATGGGCACCATAGGGGGCAATCTGTGTCAGCGAGTCCGATGCTGGTATTTCCGATATCCAAACGAGATGGGAGGGCGGTTCTTATGCTTCAGGAAGGGCGGGGCTCTGTGTTATGCCGTTCCCGGGGATAACAGGTATAACGCTATTCTGAGCGGGCAGGTTTGCTTTGCCGTCTGTCCCGGTGATACCTCCACGGCGTGTTCAGCGCTGAATGCGACTCTTGTTACGAATAAGAGGAGCATTGGTATCGACGACTTCTACGTAACGCTAGGGAATAACCTAGCCCAAGATGAGTTTATCACTGAGATTCAGATACCAACGCCTGCGGCTGGAACAAAACAATATTTCTTCAAGCAAGCTTACAGGAGAGCTATAGACTGGGCTCTGGTGAGTGTGGCTTCGGCTATAGTTGTCAGCGGCGGGAACGTAACTTCTTCCCGGATTACACTCGGCGGCGTCGCACCGGTACCTTACCGGGCAACCGGCGCCGATGACGCTATAAAGGGCAAGGCCATCAGTGATGCGTTGGCCACCGCCGCCGGGAATGCAGCCGTGTCCGATGCGTTCCCCTTAACTGGTAATGCGTATAAAGTCCAGATAGCCAAGACGATGGTAAAGCGAGCTATTCTCGCTTAATTGTCTGGATCTTAAGGTCTGCTGAAAGAAGGGGGGCGACGTCAATGTACTGCCCCCCTTCTAGTATGCTATTCCGTTTTCCAAGTATATTTTGAGAGGTGGGGATTATGTCTGGCAAGTGGCAGGACGTTTATGCCGGGTTACACAATTTTATTACGTCTAACCCGGGTATCATAATAAGCAATACTGGATCCTCCTCCGTTATCGCGATACCCCAGGAAGCCCGGAACGAGTTCTACCGACGTTTCGAAGCCATCAGGATAGCCTTTTTAGAGGAAAATTTCCCGACTTTATTGAGAGAGGCCGAGATTCTGGGCGAGCATTATACCAAAGCCGAGCAGGAGGTAAAAGCACTCCTCAAACTGGATAACATATTTTTGCTGGGTTTCCTCGACGGGTTCCTGCACAATCCCAAGGGTGAGTTAATAAAAAAACTATACAATCCGTTATGGGAAGTATTGAAAGGGAAGATGAGTTTTGATGCTTTCGAGAAACGGGGGATAGATGATTTAGCGGCAATTTTCGAACATTGCCATAGATTGGGATACGCGAAGTGGGTCGCTCTATCCCTGGTAAAAATGCTGGAATCTGATCATATCTTCAGTGTCACTCCTCCAGAATCAAAAATTGACGGACATAAGCAACCGAGATGCCTTGAAATACCAGCCCCTCCTCCCAAAGAATCAATGGTTCTATCATTCGAACATGGGCCGAATGATTATCCTCCATTTATTACGCCGCATTTCATCGTTCACTCGGCTAAGTTAGACCGCTATGTTTCATTTAGAACAGAGCTTCAGAAAGCGGAGTATATCGCCCTGAATTTGTCTGATAACCAGGAATGGTATCGTCTCGAATCCATTAAGCAAGATTATAAATTAGCCATGCCTAATCCAAGCATAATCATCTATGTAGCTGACAAATTGGAGGAACTTGCCCTGATAGCCGATAAGAACGTAATATGCCGACCGGATTTGATTGTAGAATGCAGAGAACCTAAGGACTGGGACGATAAGAATACTCCGGTAGCGACGAAGTTTTATGATATCCTAAACCCGAGGCTGGGAAGATACATAGTTTCCCTGGAGCCTGTGCCGGAGCAAGTTTCTCAGGAACTAACACCGGAGCCGGCGGCTCAACAGCTTTTGGACGGGCAAGGAACCAAAATGGAAGAGAAACTGGCCATACATAGTCTAACTATCGGCTTGGAACAGTCTAAACTCGAAACGATTATAGAAGTCCTGGTATCAAATTATGGTAGTCGAGCCCACGAAAAAATAGCGGATTAATTGGTAAGAGTGGTATTTGAAATGCCGAGATATCCCTTGACATGTTTGGACTATTGTCTACAGACTGGTCAGCCGTTTACGGTAACTGTCTGTGGATATAGCGGCAAGGTACGGCATATGGTAATAGGTGCCGATACCCAACGCTACTTGCGCAGTCGTTCCGTGGATGTAACCGGCTCCGAGTGTGAGGCGAGGCGGCATTGTCTGGCACGCAGTTGCTCGTTTAATCAAACCGAGCCTTTGCATTTGGCACACATGCTTGAAATGTGGTCCGATGAAACGCTTGATGATGAAACAGCCAGGATGGTTGGCACTAAAAGTTCGGTCGAGGCTCTGGTCAAGTTCGCCGACAGAATGAGCGAAATTATACCCGAAGAATTGCGAAAAAGGCAAAAGCTAAAGAAATAGGCGGAGGGGCTAAGTGAGGACGAGAAAATGAAAATCTGGCCGCCCATACCTTTTGTGATTTTCTCTTTCGCATTTATTGTGTTTGGGGTGCTGTCTACTTTTGAACTTACCTGCCCCGTAGATGGAGGTACAGGTATTTTAAAGGCGGCACACGGTTTGAAGATAAGAAGTGTTGACTCGAAGCTCATTAGTGAGAAGGAAGTCGTTGCACCGGGACTTGTGTGTGCTTCTACTAGAAAGCGGACAATATTTACATACGCGGTCAATATGTCAATAACCAACGAAAGCAACGAATCAAACCAGGGGACTGTTTCAGTAATCTTTAATCGTATTGCCAACGAGACGTTGGTTCAGAATTTCGAGGGGGGTATTCAGCAAGGATACCAGCCCATAACGTTCCGTGCCTATATTGCGGTACTACCCGCAGGCACAACTAGAAATATCGAGCGTGTTTTTTCGTTCATAGACGACCCGCTCTTACCTCAGGAACCACCCCACGAGGCTACAGTCATGGCGGGTCAAGATATACCGGACCCGACGTGTAGCGGGACAGGGAAGTTATCGTTTGTTCATTGGCTTCAGGCAAAACTAAAGGGACCGGCGTCTCTTCAGTGAAATGGAGAATATTGCTCAAATGAGAATGAAGCTTTGGTTTGCGGGCATAACTGGACTCGTGATTGGTATTTCGGCGGCTGCCGCCCAGGCATTTTTCAAGGTTCAACCGCCTGAAGCCATCGGTTATTGTATGGTTTGCCATCCGGCCACTACGGTCGCGTGGTTGATGAACAATTATTTGGGGACACATTTGCCGCAAGGCGAGGCATTCGTTCTGTTCCCTTCGGTACTGGCTGTCGGCCTTATTATCGGAGCTGTTGGTGCTGCTAACAGAAATGATGAGATCGGATGGCGCCGTGCTCCCGCAAGGAAGAAGTATATGGCCGTTTTGTTTGGTTTCTTAATTGCCAATTTTGGTCTAATTGTAGCGGGGGGTCCCATCAGGCTCGGACTCCTTGTCTCTTATGGTAGTATAACCGGCGTTATATTGGTCGCCTCGCTTATCGGTGGAATTGGGCTGGCCAGCGTATATTTTCATCTCAGGAAGGAGTCGGCTAAATGATAGCTGTTGCGGCAACGCTGATCATTGGAATTTTAGTTGGTTATCTGGCACAGAGGTCGAGATTTTGTAGCATAGGTGGGTTCAGGGATTACTTTCTGGCCCGAGACACTTACTTACTCAAGGGCTATTTCGGAGTATTGATAGGGGCAGGAATTGGCTTCGCTGTGTTCAAATTTATGGGCGGGAGTGTGCCTAATTACCCACTGGGAATGGACTTGCCGCCGGTAATGCTTTTGATTGTAATGATAGTCGGCGGCATAGGCCTGGGTTTCTGTTCTGTTCTAGCCGGGGGGTGCCCAACCAGGCAGCACGTGATGGCTGCCGAAGGCAAAGAATCGGCGGTCTTCTATCTGGTGGGTTTCTACATCGGGATCGTGTATTTCCTTCTGGTGACTTCCCAGTATATGAGTCTTGCGAGTACTTAGTTGTATTTTCCTCGAATGCCCGGGAGCAGTAAAGAAGGCATTCGGAATAGGGGGTTCTTGCGTGTATGCATCAATTAATAGCGAACGGTTAACATTTGAGGAGGGAAAGTGAAACCAGCGGTTAATTCTAGGAAGAAAGCGATAATACTGGGAGTCCTGGTAGGTCTCTTCACTTTCTGGTGGTATTTAACGCCGTTTCCGTGGCTCGGCATAGTCATGGGGTTGTTGGGCGGGTTTTTTACATTCTTTGTGCTCAATACCAGGAGGATGGAGCGCCTGCGCGTAGCTTGGTTTTTAGGGTTGGCTATCCTTGTGTTTATAACACTTGCGGCTAACATTCTTTATATTGGCTACCATTCATTCTTACAATGGGTTAGATTGTGGGATGTAAGTTATTACACTGCCGGGGCGGATGCAGTGGGGACTTCACCGTTCCCTCTGCCGACACAAATACCGACGATAATGTTAGGCCAGGCCAAGTTTCTTGTTAATGAGAGTACCTGGCTGACTACATTCGATTCGAGTTGGAGTGTATTCTTTCTCCTTATGATACCTTACCTGGTAACTTTCCTGGTATTTGAGAGGGTGTTTTGCGGCTGGATCTGTCCGATGGGTGGTCTGCCCGAGGGTATGTCGTCGATGATGAAGAAGCGCGTTTGGTTCTTCAGATTCCTGGATAAGAAACCCGCCGCGCCCGGTGGTTTTAGTCTTACCGGACTTTCTGGCCTGAAAGGTTGGGTAGAATGGGTCAGGTACGCCATTTTGGCCGGGATATTTATTTGGTCGCTGCTTGCGCCGTTCGCTATTGTCAACATTATCAGTCCAGCCCTGTGGATGAAATCTTTCCCCGTGTTCTGGACGGTAGTCGCGTTCCTGGTAGTTTTTGCCGTGGTATTGCCGTTTATGACCAAGCGTCGATGGTGGTGCTTTGTCGTCTGTCCCATCGGCGCGACACTGTCGCTTTTCCATAGAATCAGCCTTTTCAGGATAAAGATAGACAAAACAAAATGTAACGAGTGTATGGATTGCGTCCAGGAGTGCCGCGTGTTCGCGATGACTCCACAGGGCGTCCAGAGAGGCGAGCCGGCGAGCGGAAACTGCATACGGTGCGGACGGTGCATCGAGGCGTGCCCGGAGGAAGCGATAGATATTGCCTTGCTGGGTAGACGAAATGCGAGAGGAGCGTTCCTTACCCTTGTAATTACCACGGCGTTGACCTGGTATTTGTGGTTCGTCGTGCTTCTCGTCTCATACTCTACGCGGCTTTCTAACTTCAAAGGTTTTGCTGGTTAGTCGGGTGACAGGCGATGGTATTTTCGAAGCGGAAGGAAACTGCCTTTAAGGGTGATGGCATAATAATCTTTCAGGATGTAGCCCAGGCGGTACAGGCAGAAAAGGTAATGAGAAAGGCCGGGTATGGGGTCAGGCTGATCGCACCTCCACCCCAGTACCGTATGGGTTGCGACCTGTCTCTGGAGATAAGCCTTGCAGAACAATCGGCTATAGAGCAGTTGTTCCGGGAGAAAGGGGCTAGTTATGTAGGTATTTTTCCGATGATGACAGGTACCGCTGAGTTGTGTGATATTGTCAAGGTAACCGATTTCGGCCAATGGACAATGGTCAGAGCGGGTAATATGAAGCTAACCTTCGACAAGGGGAGCGGACTCATCGTGAATAGCTCCGGTGGCGGTTGTCCCGACATTCCTTATCTTTATGCGGAGCTGGTTGATAAGCCACTCACCAAAGCGCCACGGCCAAAAGACCGTGGCGTTACTTTATGCGCGGTCATGCTTGATAAGGCCTTCGAGGTTTGCCTGGATTTGTGGCGAGGAAGTAAAAAACAGAAATGATGCTCATCGTGGGCACGATTCCTAACAAAGACCTGCCTTTGACAGTGGGAAAGGTTAGTTTAGAGGGAGATTTCCTGGCGGTGAACGGCCGGCGCTTCGCCTGTACGCAGGGTACCGGTGCTCTGATAACCGCTGCTTTAGTAACCACTGAGTATCTTAAACTTGAACCGCCTCACGCGCTGGTTATCGGCGATATTGGCGGAATCAGTGACAAAGGTACCCGGGAGATTTATCAGTACCTTATCGATAAGGTGTGTGTGTTGTTGCCGAAGGTTCTTGTTTTGCATTATTGCCTGCCTATAATGCCTCTTATGCAGAAACTCTGCCAGAAAATAGATAGCTGCTCGCAGCGGCCATTTATGATCGCCGATGCCGGTGCCATGTACGCGGCCAAAGGGGCCGGTTTAGCCCAGAAGTTTGATATTTTTACTCCCGATGTTACCGAAATGGGCTTCTTGGCCGACCCCGAGGCAGCACACCCGGCTTACGCCGCGAGACACCTCTTTGACTGTGAACCGGAGAAGATACCGGACCTAATCGATATTGCTTATAAAGATAAGAACGCAGCCAAGCTCCTGCTGGTTAAGGGGAAAATAGATTACATAGCTGCCGAAGGCAAAATATTAGCCAGAGTAGATGAACCGGATGTGCCGGCTCTGGAAGCTATCGGTGGGACAGGGGATACTGTCGCAGGTATTGTCTCCGCACTTATTTATGCCGATTTCAAACCACAAGAGGCCGCAGTTGTTGCCGCTAAAGTTAACCGGGTGGCCGGCCAGCTTGCCCGGGCGACACCGGCGACCAAAGTGAAAAAAATCATCGACCAGTTTCCAGCCATCCTGAAAGAATACCTCCCGGATCCGAAGGTAGTGGCCAAGGACTAGAGATTGGGAGCGGGAAGCCTGTGTATCCCAATTTACATCTGGCGGGATGATTTCGGATGACATTTGGGCAAAGCCTCCTCGACCAAAGAATGGGATTTGCTTTGTGAGCGGTAAGGTATCTCTGGTGGGCATTGGTCCCGGAAGCATCGACGATATGACTCCCAGAGCGGAAAGCACGTTAAGAAAAGTATCGGTCATCATCGGTCATAAGACCTGTTTGGAAATGATAGGTCCGATTTATCGAAATACCGCAAAAGAGATTATCGCTGAAGACTTGACTCCGGTAGAACGGTCCAGGATTGCAGTGGATCGGGCACTCAACGGGGCTGAAGTTGCTATAGTGACTACCGGCGACCCCGGTATTTTTGCCATTGCCAGCACTTTCTTCGGCTATCTCAGAGAAAAAGGGATAATAGTGTCCGTGGATGTCATTCCGGGAGTGACAACGGCCAATGCTGCTGCTTCCCTATTAGGTTCGCCTCTGGGGAAAGATTTCGCCGTAATCAGTCTGTCTGATATGGCTTCCCCGTGGAATGATATCAAGAGCCGGCTTGAGTCTGCCGCTATTGCTGATTTCGTGATTGCTTTGTATAACCCGAAGGGCAAGGCGGGTAATCGGCGGCTCAAAAAGGCGATAAATATCCTCATGGATTATGATAAAGCGTCCACCCCTGTTGGTATTGTCACCGATGCTGCCAGGGAGACAGAGAATGTCCAAATTACCACTTTGGGAGACGTATTAAGCTGCCATATTGACACACAGTCGATACTGATAGTCGGAAATTCCCAGACGTATGTTTTTGATGGCAGGATGGTTACCCCCAGGGAATATCGAGAAGGCATCGGTTACTGATTTGAATCAAGGCAGTTTAGTCAACCGGATGCAAACGATGATATCAAGATAAACTCACGCGATATAAAGTCGGTGACTGGAAACATGGACGCAAGAGCAAGGAAATAAATCAAGGTCGTTCGGAAGCATGCCGGAATATCTGAGCAGGGTCGGGAAAGAAATCTCCCGGCGTGTTTTTCTTAAAGATGCCACCCTGGTTGTTGGCGATGCGCCTATTGTTGGTTTAGTCGCGCGCCTGGATGCCTGTGCGCCAAAGAACGGGACTGTTCCGCAGAGTGCTAATGAAGTCTGGATTGAGCGATAACGGTCTTTTTAATAGAACCTTATCGCCTGGTGACTCCTTTAGCTTTACCTTTACCGAGCATGGGATTTTTCGTTATCGCTGTATTAACTACCCCGAAATGGTAGGCGAGGTTATTGCAGGGCAGGTAGTTGCTTCTAATTGTTAGGCCTTTGTAACAGTTGGTTGCACCCCATTTAGGCACTCTCCTGAACTATATAGGAAGCCTTTCATCCGGGGAAGGGGGCAGTAACGTCGGCGGTTCGGATAATTCTTGCTCGTGTCACGGCGCTTCGATCACGCTGTGTGAAACGGCCTTTGGACCAGAAACTGCACCGGGTGAAGCAAAACCGGTCGCAATCAGGGTTATCTTTACCTCGTTTGGTTGAATTGACGGATGGTAGGCGACGCCGAAGATTATGTTGGCTTCTGGAGTAGCGACTCGCCTGATGAATTCAGCCGCTTCGTTTACCTCGTGCAGAGTCAGCGTATCGCTGCCGACGATGTTGAAAAGGATGCCGTTCGCTCCCGCGACGGGAACATCCATAAGAGGACTGGTTAAAGCAGCTTGAGCAGCTTCAAGGGAACGGTTCGGTCCACGGCCGATGCCTATTGACATGAAGGCCGAACCGCTGTCTTTTAATATCGCCTTGATATCGGCGAAATCCAGATTTATTATCCCGGGCGTGTTGAGTACTTCGGCGATTACCTGAATACCTTGCTTGAGCAGGCGGTCTGATACCAGGAAAGCCTCATCAATACCCAACCTTTGATCATTTAATTCCAGCAAGCGGTCGTTAGGTACGACAACCAAGGAATCCACCTTGCCGAGCAAGGCGGCAATACCTTGGTCGGCAACTTCGCTGCGGTGCCGGCCTTCGAAAGCAAAAGGTTTACTGACTACGGCAATGGTCAATGCTCCGGCCTTGCGAGCGATTTCACCAACGATAGGGGCCGACCCGGTTCCGGTGCCGCCTCCCATCCCGCACGTAATAAAGACCAGGTCGGTGTCGGTTACAAGTGCCGCTATTTCATCGCGGTTTTCTTCCGCGGCTTTACGGCCCAGTTCATGGTTGCCTCCGGCCCCCATACCTTTCGTGATAATTCTGCCGAGTTGATGGCGGACCGGAGCTTCCGTAAGTTCAAGAGATTGGCTGTCGGTATTCATGGCGATGAATTCAACGCCGCGAATATCCTCGCGGACCATGCGAGTAATGGTGTTGCATCCGGTGCCGCCCAGCCCGATCACCTTAATCTTAACATGACTACCACAAAAGCTTGCCTTCGACATTTCAGCTGCCGGATACTACCGGTTCCAGGCTGGAAACCGCTTAACCAGGTAGGTAATGCTCTTAAGTTGTGTAGCGAGGCGCCGCAGGTTATCATTCAGACTGTGGGCTTTTAACTCAGGGGCGACCTGTTGTTTTGCCCCCCAGAGCAAAAGACCGATATTGGTAGCGTAAGCCGGATCGCATAAAGTGTCGCTTATTCCCGGCATGGGTGCGGGCCGCCCAACTCTGACCGGGAGCTTAAGAATCTGTTTTCCCAGCAAGTCGATTCCGGCCAGATTAGAACTACCACCCGTAAGAACCAACCCGGTTGGAACCAGAGTTTCGTAGTTTGACTGGGGCAACTCTAAAACGATCAATCCCAGTATTTCTTCGACACGAGCGCGCAGGATTTTTCTCAATTCCTGGTATGACACCGGACGGCCATCATCAAAAGATGTCTTGGGATTTTCCAATTGACCTTCAAGCGCCATGGTGACACCGCCATGCTCTTTTTTCATTTGTTCGGCAACATTAAAGGGCAAGCCCGTGCCGACGGCAATATCACGGGTAAGCTGATAGCCGGCCACGGAAATGATAGCGGTATGCCAGATGCTGCCGTCTCTGAAAACGGCAACGTCGGTGGTCCCGCCGCCGATATCGGCCAGGATAACACCTTTTTGTTTTTCCTCTTCGGTAAGGACAGCTTCGCTGCTGGCCAGAGGTTCCAGTACGAGTTCATCGATGCCAATGCCCAAACCTTCTATGCACGAGGCGATATTCTTCATAGAAGCGGCAGCCGCCGTGATTATGTGAGTCTCCACATCTAACTGGCAGCCGTGCATGCCTACCGGGTCTTTTACTCCGGTACTCCCGTTAACCGCGTAGCTTCTAGGAATAATATGAAGCAACTTCTGGCCGTTGGGTATATTAAAGTGGCGTGCACTTTGAATAACGCGTTTCAAATCCTCGAAACGCACTGCCCTATCGTGACGGGATAGCGTGACAGCACCGCGGCGGTTCAAAGAACTCACGTGTCTGCCGGTAACGCCAATATAAGCAGAATTTACTTTGCGGCCGCTGGAAAACTCGGCCTTTCTGACTGACTCGCGAATGGACTGCCTGGCTTCTTGAATTCCGACCACAAGACCTTTGTGCATTCCGCTAGAAGGTGTAATCCCTACGCCGACAATGCGAAGAATCTTACCGTTCTCGACTTCGGCGATAGTGGTGCATACTTTGGTGGTCCCGACGTCAATCGCGGTGAGAATACTACTTTTCATACCACCTCCTGTCTCCTGTTACGAACTCCAGCAATTAAATCCATGGTAAAGTCACGATCTCGAAATTCTTTTATACCGGTAAACGCTTCGCCACTCGTAATTTGGCGCTGCGGCTACGTGGATTGGCTGCGATTTCCGCCGCTCCCGGCTTGATTACCTTATTGTAGAGGCTCATTCTGGCTTTGTGGCCACAGACGCATGTCGGGGTTTCCGGGGGACAGAGGCAGTCCGTGGTTTCCCGCCGCATAAACTGTTTCACAATGCGGTCTTCCAAAGAATGGTAACTGATGACCGCCAGGCGGCCTTCCCTTGCGAGCAAACCGACGGCTTGTTTAAGCGCCGATTCCAGATTAACCAACTCTTGATTTACCACGATGCGAAGCGCCTGGAAAGTCCGCGTCGCCGGATGAATTCGGCCGCGTTCCCCTCCCATCGCCTTTTCTACCGCCTTGGCTAACTGCAGTGTTGTACTCAGGGGGCGAGATTGAACGATCTGGCGGGCGATACGCCGGCTATGGGGCTCTTCGCCGTACATCCAGATGATTTGAGCTATTCTGAATTCTGGAAACTTGTTTACGATCTCGGCGGCGGTGAGTTTTTGGTCAGGACCAAAGCGCATATCCAGCGGCCCTTCTTGCTGAAAGCTGAATCCGCGATCGCCGTCTTCTAATTGAAGGGAAGATAATCCTAGGTCGAACAATATACCGTT
>ORJL011222506.1_pt1 | contig 16161 bp, 8 predicted proteins | sample 1779941 | NCBI WGS metagenome assembly ORJL01 (sample SAMEA104232317, study PRJEB22302) | groundwater metagenome | biome: forest; feature: aquifer; material: groundwater | place: USA | collected 2011-08-07 | depth 5.8 m | reverse complement strand
TAGGCGTCTGTGCGGCGCTGAGGTGGCTGCGAACGGGCTTGGGCTGGTGTCGGCGATGAGGCGCGCCGAGGGGACGCAACCCCGTTGGGGTTGTTTTCCCTCGCACCTTTTACCCGGGGTAGCTCGTTCCTCGCAACCCCGGGCTGGAGGACCGAATCCCTTTGGGATTCCCCGCAGGAGGGGGCGCATGAAGCATTTCATCGCAGTCTGCGGTGCTGCATCACCTTCGGTTGAACAGGGAGACGCCTATCGGGGCCGCACCTTCATCAGCCGGAAGGTGAGGGTAACATCGTCCAGCAACGCCCGAATCCGTTCGAATGTCCCCCATTCCACAAGGTCACTGTCACCGAGGTGCGTGACCATCTCGATGATCGCCGGATGGTCGAAAAACGGACTCAAGGTGACCGGCTCATACCCGTCGGCATGCGCCCGCAGACGCACGGTGGCGGGAATCGTCAACAGGCCCGATCCTCCGGCCATGCGGTGCGTCGCGCCGGGCTGGGGCTGAGTTCCAAGACAGCTTATCTCGGTCAAGGTTGCGTCCAATGAACCGCCCGAGGCGGCATCGATCACCCGGACGTGGACTCTCGCTTTGACGGGCTCGGGAGCGCGCCACGGTTGCTGGTCGAAGAAGAACGCGCCGCTGATGGCGCGCTGGCGTTGCTGGTCGGCACCGAAAGCGCGCACACAGTACCACGAGGTTCTGTCTTCCCGGATCACCACATTCGTCTGAAAGGAGGTTGGCTGGCCAGCCGGCACGTGCTTCTGGAAGAGTTCCCCGTTGCGCAGAATCTCCACCCGATCCAGGCCGCCGCTCACAGCTCCGGACGACCAAGCCTCGATGCGCAATACATGCTCACGGCCGTCGGACGCCCACGCGGTGCCGGGCGGTCGTCCGTCCACCAACGCCACCACCAGCGGTCCCGTGGTTGCGAACGTCCTACCCTGGGCTGCGGCGCGTGCCGCGGCGCCGATGGAAAAACCACCTTCGAGGAACGTGTAAAGACGCGCTGCCCCCGGCACAGCGACTCCGGGGCGGTCAAAACAGGTGTCGGACGAGGCGGTGGCGGCGACGCGGTAACCGTGATTGAGCAAGAGCGACCAGAGTTGGAAGGACTTCTGATCCGCCGCGAACTCGCCGGCCCCGGTAATGACGTCGAGCCCGTCGAAGGTCGGCCCTGCCAGCACATCGAGGGGCAGTTCGACGGCCATGTTCGACACCCGCATGTTCTCCTGCTTCGGATAACCGCCCTGTCCACCCCACGGCCCGGTCCACCACCGCGCCGGATGCGTGTAGAAGACCGCGCCGCCCTGCGCGTGGATCAGCGCGTGCGACTCGAAGTTTGCGAACGAGGGTTTTTGCGACTCGTAGTCCCAGGCGCTGGCCTGAAGCAACAAGCCGATCACATCGCTCCCGGTCGGACTCCTGCCACGCATGCCGAGGGTCCAGCAATGCCCGAGGCATCGCCCGGCATCGCCCTTGAAGTAGTTCTTCGGCGCTTCGAGGCCCCAGGTGAGAGCGCAATCCGGCGTCGAACGAAAGCCCAGCTCGGCCTCGAGCCGCTCCGGCGTCGGGTCATCGAGCGTCCATGCGTGCCCGAGCGAGAGATACTGCAGGTCCTCGGCGCGCGACGCGAGGGCCACCTGGTCGAAGTCCACAGGGATGGTCCTTTCACCGTGAATCATGTGAACGTGACTGTCGCCGGCAAACCAGCCGCGACGGCGGAGATCGACCTGTCGCTCCATTTGTATCTCGACCAGATTGGTTTCGCCAGCGCGAAGCTCGATCTCCCGTTCCACAGCCGTGAATTCGGGACCGCGCGTCACGCGGATCTTGGTCCGACCGGATGGCAAGCGCTTCGTGAAAACGCCCGAGGATCGGAAGCCGCCGCGAAATCCCTCGCCCTCCGTCACTGTTCGACCTGCGGAGTCAACGAGGGTCACCGTGCAGGCGATGGGTTGGCGTGTTTCTTTGCTGATAACTCGCGCCTGGAGCGCCCCCAACGCACGGCCCGCGGGCGCGGCCGTCAGACCCATCGGCAGCAGCGCGACCAGCCAAAGGATCGGCAAGGCGACGACGGACGGCGTGGCAAGACAGATCGGCGGTAGCATGCTGCGCACGATGGGACGCTGCCTGAACCGTGCAACGCAGGCAACCGGAAAACACTCCGCGGCGCTGCCGCGAATTGGAACGCCTGGCTCGCGGTTCGCGCATCCGAACCACCGCGGGGTTGTGGAGCGCGTCCGCTGCCGCATCATGGTTACGGCTGAAAAACAAGACTAGCGAGGCTCCTCACCCACAGGAAGCCTCTTTGCAGTTTTGAGAAAAGAACCGCTGGTGGGCACCTGACCCGTGAGAAGATCCTTCGCAGTTTTGAGAACGCAGTGTCTTTCGGCTTCCGCTCCCATAGCGTTAGTGAGATATTCGCCAGGACGAGAAGGAGACTCTCTGCCACATAGCGTGCATGTCAGAAATAGGGGGTTTTTGGCCAGAATCTGCCATCGGCTGTTCTTCCTGGGCCGCTCCGATTGTCGATGGAGGCTCAACATGAGTCTCTGGATCAGGCAGGAGGTGGACTTCCAGCCGGATCTTTGGCATACGCGATGCTGCATTGGTCATTCGACTTCGGTGGACGAAGCCTTGCATGAACTGGTGGCTTAGGTCGGGGCGAAGAAGATCCGTCCTGGAGTTCGACGCGCGGGTGCGATCACGGTGGAGGTCTCGAAACCCGCGCCGGACGGGATGGACCAAGGGAGACCATGCACCAAAAACAGAAAACAAAACATCTTGCCAACGTTTATGAACCTTAACGTAACTTTCTTGCCCGACTTGCTCCAATCAACTCAGCGCATTGTGGCTCGGAACATCCTCTGCCTGATTCTGGTCTGGCCGTGTGTGGGAAACGCCGCCCAGAGCGGTTACTTTACCTACGAAGTCACTCAATCCACGATCACGGTCACCAAATATGTCGGTCCCGATGGCGAGGTTGCCGTACCAGGCATCATCGAGGGTTTGCCTGTCACCGCGCTCGGGGATAGGGCGTTCGACCTTCGCAACGGGGTGACAAGCATCACCTTGCCGGACAGCGTGACCCGCATTGGCGATGTGGCGTTCTCTTACTGCGGCGGGCTGACGAGTATCGCCATGGGAGGCAGCGTAGCGAGCATCGGCGCAGACGCATTCCGCTTCTGCAGCGGCTTGCGGAGCGTCAACCTGCCCAACAGCCTGACCAACATTGGGAACTACGCGTTCGGGTGGTGCGGCGGTCTGACGAACCTCACCGTGCCCAACGGCGTGACGCATATTAGTACTTCGGCGTTCACTGGCTGCGATGCGTTGGCCAGTCTGACAATCGATATGGCCACTATCAGCGGCGCCTTTGCGGAACTCAAGAATCTGAAGAGCGTGACGTTTGGCGACAACGTGACCACCATTGGGGACCGGGCGTTCTCCGGATGCACCGGTTTGACGAATATCACGCTGCCCGACAGCCTGACGAGCCTGGGGTATGGGGCGTTCGAGGGTTGCACCGGGCTGGCGAGCATCACCTTGCCCGGCAGCGTGACCCGGATCGGGGACGGCGCGTTCTCGGAGTGCACCGGTCTGACGAAAATCATCCTGCCCAGCGGCGTGACCAGCATTGGGGCCTCTGCGTTCCGACAGTGCACGGGGCTGACGAGTATTGCGCTGCCCGAAAATCTGACCCGCATCGGTTTTGGGATGTTGAACGGGTGCGCCAGGCTGACCGCGATCAGCCTGCCCAACGGTTTGACGAACATCGATGATTGGGCGTTCTCCGGGTGTGCAATGCTCAGGAGCATCGCCCTACCCAACGGCGTGAGCAGCATCGGAGATTATGCGTTCTCTCACTGCAGCGGGTTGACGAGTCTGAGCTTACCCAATAGCGTGACGGGCATTGGGAATGGGGCCTTTGCATGGTGCGGGGGACTGACGAGTCTCTCACTACCCAACAGCGTGACGCAAATTGGGAAGGAGACGTTCAACGGCTGCGCCCGATTGGCGAGCCTCATCCTGCCTAATGGCCTGACTAACATTGGGGACCAGGCTTTCTCCGGGTGCGCCGGTCTGACGAATCTCACCCTGCCCGACAGCGTAACGAAGGTAGGGCATGCGGCGTTCGAGGGCTGCACCGCGCTGACGAGCATCACCCTCCCCAACAGTCTAACCAGCATTGGGGATTGGGCGTTCGACGGATGCCGCAGGCTGACGAGCATTGTTGTGCCCTACAGCGTGACCACCATCGGACCTTATGCCTTCTTTGACTGCAGCGGCCTGACAAGTCTCACATTACTCAACGGCGTGACCAGCATTGAGAAGGGGGCGTTCGCCGGCTGCACTGGACTGACAAACCTCACCCTGCCCAACAGTCTAACCCGCATTGGGGATTCGGCGTTCCAAGAGTGCGGCGGACTGACAAGCCTCACCCTGCCCGACAGCGTGACCAGCCTGGGGGATCGTGCGTTCGGCGGCTGCACTGGACTGGCAAACCTCACCCTGCCCAACAGCGTGAGCAGCCTGGGGGATCATGCGTTCGCTGGCTGCAATGGGCTGGTGAGTGTGACGATCGATACGACCACCATCGGTAACGCGTTCTCTGGCTGCACCGGGTTGGCGAGCATCATCCTGCCGGACGGCCTCACCACCATTGCCGATGAGGGGTTCTCTGGCTGCTCCACTCTGACGAGCATTACCCTGCCCAACAGCTTGACCAGCATTGGTGGTTCCGCGTTTTCCGGCTGCCGCAAACTCACGAGCATTACCCTCCCCAAGAGCGTGACCAGCATTGGTATTCATGCGTTCTTCGGCTGCACCGGATTGAATGGCATCACGGTGGACGCGCTTAATCCAAACTACAGTGACAGCGACGGTGTCCTTCTTAACAAGGAGCAAACGACGCTCATCCAGTACCCGGTTGCCAGGGTGGGAAGCTATGTTCTGCCGAACAGCGTGACCCACATCGTGGCGGAGGCGTTCCGCGGTTCTAAAGGGCTGACGAGCCTCACGCTGCCTGCCGGCGTGGCGTCCATTGGGGATTTGGCGTTCTTTTCGTGTAACTCCTTGACCAGTTTCTACTTTGAAGGCAACAACCCGGCACCGGGGCCCGCCGTCTTTGGCGGGCCTTCGAAGGCGATTGTGTATTACCTCGCCGACACCACAGGCTGGGGCCCGACTGTTGCCGGGCGTCCGACGGCTGTATGGGTACGGCACCCTTCCTTTAGCCAGTGGGCGAACGCCTTCGGACTTCCCGCGAAATATCCGAACGCCAGCGGCGAGCAGGATGACGCGGATCAGGATGGCCTGACGAATAACCAGGAGATGGTTGCAGGCACAGATCCCACCGAGCGAACATCGGCCCTGGTGTTCGAAGCCCTGGCCCGGCCCGGCGATCTGAGCGAGGACGATAAAGGGGCGATAAACCCGAACGAATTCGCGTTCTATTTCCAATCGGTACCCGGACGGAGCTACGAAATCCAAGCCAGAGACGCCCTGGATAGTGCGTGGCGCACAGCGGCTTCCGTGACCGCCACCACAACCCAAAAGCGAGTGCGCCTCACCAAACCTTCCACTCAGAGATTCTATCGGGTGGTGATTCCCGGTGTAACCGCGGGAATGGCGTTGATTCCTGGCGGTTCGTTCACAATGGGGGATACGCTCAATGAGGGAGCCGCTGACGAATTGCCCACACACCCGGTCACACTGAGCGCGTTTTACGCGGACAAGTACGAGGTCACCAAGGCCCTATGGGACGAGGTGAAAACGTGGGCAATCGGGCATGGGTATAGCTTTGACAACGACGGGGCAGGCCTGGGGTCAGACTATCCTGTCGAGTCGGTTAACTGGTATGACGTGGTGAAGTGGTGCAATGCTCGCAGCGAGAAGGAGGGGCGCGCGCCAGCGTACTACACGGACGAGGAGCAGACCAAGGTCTATCGCACGGGACAGGTGAACGTGGAAAACAGTTGGGTGAAGTGGGATGGCGGGTATCGGTTGCCGACAGAGGCCGAGTGGGAGGGGGCTGCACGTGGCGGGTTGAGCGGGAAGCGGTTTGCTTGGGGAAACACGATCACGCACAGCGACGCCAATTACTTCAGTTCGCCTGACCATCCCTACGACGGTACTGCAACGTGGGCCTATCATCCCAGCTTCGACGATGATCCAATGCCCTACACCGGCCCTGTGGGGTGGTTCCCAACGCGGGCGAACGGGTATGGATTGCAGGATGTTGCCGGGAACGTCGCGGAGTGGTGCTGGGATTGGCATGGAGCCTATGCCGAGGGCAGTGTGACCGATCCACGAGGTCCTGCTACCGGGTCGTACCGCGTGGATCGCGGGGGCGGTTGGTCCTCCACCGCGCGGGACTGCAGGTCGGCCTATCGGAACACCGTTCCACCTGCTTTCACCGGCAACGGTTTGGGGTTCCGCTCGGTCCTGTCGGCAGGTCAGTGATCAACGCGGCGCGTAACCGCAAAAGCCCGATTGAACTTCACTCCGGTTTGCGTTACTCTCGTTCGCGCTTGACCCAACTGACCCTCATTCTTGAGTCCATGGATTCCGGCAATCCCCAAGCCGCCGAGGCGCTCCTGCCGTTGGTCTATGACGAATTGCGCCGGCTGGCGCGGGCCAAGATGTCGCACGAACGACCGGGACAGACCCTTCAACCCACCGCGCTCGTCCATGAAGCCTGGCTCCGGCTGGCGGGCGATGACCATCAGCGCTGGCAGAACCGCCGCCATTTCTTCGCCGCCGCCGCCGAGGCGATGCGGCGTATCCTCATCGAGCGAGCGCGTCGCCGTCAGGTGCTCGCCAAGGGCGGCTATGCGGTGCGCGCGGAGGAACTGGATTCGTGTCTGCTCGTCACGGCGCCCGATGACGAACTGCTCGGCATCCACGAGGCGCTCGATCAACTCGCCGCCGCGGATCCCGATGCCGCCGCACTGGTGAAATTGCGCTATTTTGCCGGCTTGACCATGCCTCAAGCCGCCGACGCGATGGGGCAGCCCTTGCGCGGTGTGGAACGATTGTGGACTTTCGCCCGCGCCTTCCTGCGGAATGCATTGAAGGATTGAGTTGTAGAAAAGCGAGACTATGTTGGCGGGGTCCGGCCTGCCCGCTCGCATAGCAGGTTGTAGAGCACAACTATGAATGCTTCAAACAACCCATCCGAACCCCGCATCCGGGAGATCTTCCTCAAAGCGGTGGAAATCACGGACGCTGTGGAGCGCCAGCGCTTTCTGGACGCCGCCTGCGCCGGAGATGCCGCCCTGCGAGCACATATCAACGCCTTGCTGGCCAGTCACCAGGACGACGACTTCCTGGAGCGTCCCGCAATTCAGGTCGAACCAGACTTGACGTCCGCCTCCAATGCCACAGACGGCAGCCGCGCGCCGGGGCCGCCGGGAACGATTCTCCTGGGGGCGGACATCGCGCCTCCACCCAGCACGACTATCCGTTACCTCGGCGATTACGAGCTGTTGGGGGAGATCGCGCGTGGCGGCATGGGCATTGTCTATAAAGCGCGCCAAACCAGCCTGAATCGCATCGTGGCGGTAAAGATGATCCTGACGGGACAGTTCGCCTCCGAAGCGGATGTCCGCCGGTTTCGCACCGAGGCGGAGGCGGCGGCAAACCTGCAGCATCCGAACATCGTTGCCATTCACGAGATCGGCGAGCACGAGGGACAGCATTATTTCTCGATGGATTACGTGGAGGGAAAGAACCTGGCTCAGACTGTGGCTGAGGCCCCGATGTCGGCGATCGAGGCCGCGCGTTTGGTCAACCTGATGGCGGAAACGATCCAATACGCACACCAGCGGGGGATTCTGCACCGCGATCTCAAGCCGCAGAATGTCTTGCTGGATCAGCGCGGACAGCCCCGGATCACGGATTTTGGCCTGGCCAAGAGAGTGGCGGAAGATCGGGGCGAGACCCGCAGCGGGGCCGTGATGGGCAGCCCGGGGTACATGGCTCCCGAGCAGGCGGCGGGACGCTTGGATTTGATCGGTCCGGCGACCGATGTGTATGGGCTGGGCGCGATCCTCTATCATTTACTGACCGGGCAAGCTCCGTTCAGCGGTTCGACGGGCATGCAGACGATGGTGAAATTACTCGAGGAAGACGCCGTTTCGCCCCGCAAACACCGCCCGGGTGTTCCCTCCGACTTGGAGACGGTTTGTCTGAAGTGCTTGGAAAAGCGACCGGAGCGCCGCTACTCGACGGCGAAGGCCTTGGCGGATGACCTCACTCGTTTCCTCAATCATGAGCCGATCCTGGCGCGTCCGGCCAGTCGCGCGCGCAGAGGCTGGTGCTGGCTGCAGAGGCATCCGTGGGCGATCTCGGGTGCCGCCTCACTCTTGATCATAGGTTTGGTGGCCCTCGCCTATGGCTTGTGGGAAAGAGGCCGCTTCGATACGTACCTGGCCGCGCACCCCGGCGAGCCGGCGTGGATCGGGTTCCAGCCGTTGCTCATCACCTTTCCGTTCATGCTTTGCTTCTTTTGGTTGATCAACCTGCTCGCGAACCGATTCTTCAGGCGGCACTATCAACGGCACAAGGAAACGGGCGCGCCGATCCCGGCGGCGGTTGTTTGGACTTGCGTCGCGGTGGGCTCCAGTGAGGCGGCCTACGCTCTAGTGGTTCTGTTTGGCACAGTCGGGCTGCAGCCGCGGTTGTCGCATGCCATGCTCGCCGCGGGAATAAGTACAGTCTGGGCACCCTTTTTAGTGGTTTATGCGCTCCCGTTTCTTTGGGGTGGCTCCGTGCTGGTCTGGAAAGCGGTCGGAGCCCACGAGCTTTCCGGTTACGATGAACTCGTGGCTCGCAAGGTCGAGTTGGAACAAGTGCGCGAGTCAAGCAAGAGGCGTTCTACGTTCGCTCTAATGATAATGGGTATAGGCGGCGTGTGGGTGAGTGTTATCTCGATCGCGTTTCTCCTCTTTCCAGTGATGATTCTCCTTGGCCATGGGCCGGCCAACCTGCCGACCACCGCAGGGTGGATGGCGCTGGCGGCGTGGGCTTGCCCGGCGGCGATTCAATGGCGCCGTCCGCGGACCAACGCATGGCGGACCGAGATGAAAGGTCCGTTGCTGGCGGCCTTGGCCTGTGCGGCGATCTGGCTCGCAACGGCGGCAGCACTTCACAGCGGCGACCTGTCGGACCTGCTTCGCATCGCCAGCGGTTTGGGAGTGGCGCAGGGCTTGGCCGTTCAGGCAATATGGCGGGCTCACCTGCGTGGAAAACAACTGGCAGAACCAGCGCTTGAAATTGCGGGGGCAGGCACCGGAAGCCTCGCCAAGCTCCCACTCACCCGCCAGAACTGGTTCGTCCTGTTCTTGGCGCTAGTATTAGTCTCGTTAGGCGTACTCACCGCGCGCACTTGGTTGCACACCAGGGCGGCCTACCGTGATTTCCAACAACGCCTAGCAAGCGGCGAGATGCGTCCTCGCAGGGGATACCTGCCTGCGCCGGTTCCCGACGAGGTGAACTTTGCCGCCACTCCACTCATCGAGGCGATCGGTTACAGGGAGAGACTGGATACGAATCGGTGGGCCAGCCTCGTGCGCTGGGAAGGACTGGTTAAAGATGAGAACAGCTTTGATTTCGCCAGGCTGGGCGCCTTCCTCGACTTGAGCTTGATAGCGCAACGGGCGGGCGTCACGAACTTGCCTGCGGGAACTTCCCGCTCGGAGGCGGCCATGACCATTTTCAATCAATTGTCGGCCGTAGCCTCGGCGTTGGACGAACTGCGCCAAGCCAGCGCCCGACCCTATGCTCGGATCAAATCCCACAGCACCTCCTATGCGGCGCAAGCAAACCCAGCCCCGGCGGATCACCAAACCCCCGCCACCCAGCCGTCCGGCGAATCCGGGTCCTATGCCCGATCACCCTGGCCCCCAAACGGCCCGGCGTATCGGCTCCTGGCACGGTTGTTGGTCCTCTCAGCCAGCGCGGAGTTGGAGTTGGGCCGTGTCGCTGAGGCTCAGCGCGACCTCCGCGTCGTGGCGAAGTTGGCCGACGCCGTGACGGGAAACCGACTGCTGGTGGGCACCCAACTCCGGACCGATTTGGTTGAGTTATGGCTCAAGGGGTTCTGGGAAGGCTGGGTGGCGGGTCGGTGGAGTGGCGAGGCGGTGCTGGAAGCGGAGGAGTGGCTGGCGACCGTCGATCTGGCTCGCGATCTTGATATCAGTCTCTGTGGCGAGGAGCCGTTCTGGGTCAATTACTCCTTTAACGGCTCATGCGCAATGGCCCAGTGCATGATGCTGCTGCCGATGGACAATTGGCATGAGGACCGGCTGCTTTACAACCAACTGTTGTTCACCTTCTGCAGCCAAGCCTTCGACGGCCAGCGCCAACGGATCTATCCCCGCCAATCCCAGCTTGCCAGCGCTTCGGTGAAACAGCGGCTGGCTCAGGCGCATCCTTGGTGGTGGATGCACTTCGGTGTGTTTCCATTCCTCGATGGGGCGGTCCGCCACGCGGCCTTGGTTCAGACTGGGGTGAACCAGGCGAGGATTGCCTGCGCTCTTGGCCGCTATCGTCAAGCCACCAGCCATTACCCGGCCGTGTTGGATCAGTTGGCGCCCGCCTACATGAAACAGGTGCCCCGCGACGTCATCGGTGGCCAAGGGTTCCATTACCGGTTAGTCGGCGACGAGAGCTTCCTCCTCTATTCGATCGGTTGGAACGAGCTGGACGATGGGGGTATGCCCGCGACGGATGCCGCGGCCTACGGCGCCGGCGATTGGATCTGGCCCGCGTCCGCGCCGCAAAGGTAGGGCGTGCCATTCGTGCCATCCGTGATTCAACCTCCGTGACCAGAGGATCGGCGAGACAAGCGCCGCAGGCGCTGCGGGGCGGAATAGGAATCGCGTGCTGGGCACGATGGGACGCTGCCCGAACCGCGCGGGCCATGCAAACTCAAACCAAGCGGTGCAGGAGTCCCATGTGGACGCGAACAAGAAGATGGCCCTTGAGATCTCCTCCCGCCACGCCGCCGTGGTGGTGAATGGGCTGCCGGAACTTGCCGTGGTGGACACCACGCCCAAGTTGTTCCTGGTTGCGGTGATGATTCTATCCCCATCGACCGTCAGCGATTTCACTGGCCAACTCGAGGCATGTAACCCATCGCACCCGTTTGCCCCACACCGCTCGAACGCGGCGACCCACCTCCGCAAGCACTCGCAGGCCGGTCTTTCGCCCGTTGGCGAAGAGGCTCTGCCAGTGGGTCAGCAGCACCACCGGCACGCCTGTGTGGAACAGTTCGGCGGCGCGACCCCGTTGGCCGTCCTCGGTCAAGAGCTGGTCGGCGACGGAGTTCACATAGGCCTGGCTTGTCTCCTGCGTCTCCATCGTCTGCCAGAGCAGGTCGTTGCTCTGCGCGACGATGCTCACCAGCCAGCCGTCGCTGTCCCTATGGACCACTTTCGACTGGAAGGCAAGTTCAGACGACGAGTGCAGAAAGTACCACGTTCGCGTCCGCCCGTTGACCTTCCGCTGCGCATTGAGAATCGCAAGCTGATACGCCGGTTCAACCTTCGCGCCAAAGTCCCAGGGCGAGGTGACGCCAGTGGCGGGCAGCCCCACCGCGTTGAGAATTTCCAGCGCGCAGGCTATGTAAGGCGTTAGTGTCGCTTCGGTCTGGTGAGCGGACCACACGCTCTCGTTCTCGGGCAGCAATGTGTGCGTGGCAAGGTCGAGCGCCTTGGCGTGCGTAAGGATCTCAGGCGTGATGTCCATGCGTGGAGCAATCTCGCGACGCACAACCGCCAACCACTCGTCCACGTCACTTTTGGGATAACCTTTTAACCCTTGAGCAATGCTGCCCAGTCCAGCCGGATAGGGCAGAACGGAGAACTTCCCCTTGATGCCCCAGTCTCGGAGCACGCGAGCGAGCTCGCTCACAAACGCCACCGGCACTTCGCGGACCACCAGTTCCCCCGACTTCAGCGTCGGCTTCTCTGTGCCCTGCGGTTCCGCAGCGTGCCACCAATATACGTTGATGCAAGGCGCGGGGGCATCGATGATCAGGGTAATGGGGATGGACTTGGCTCCGCTGTCACGATGGACTCTCGGCGCAGGCTGGCGGGCTTGAGCGCGGGCGTCCACGGTTTGGAACGGCACGGGCTTCTCCGGGGCGGCTCGTGTCTCAGCCAGGGTGAAGCCAACGCCGGCCATAGTAGTGGCGGCGAGGAAACTGCGACGGTTCAGCGGGCTGTCCATATTCGTTTGCTTTGGAGATCGCTGGTTGCGTTGTTGGAATAGGATTCAATCGTCGTGCCTCCAAGCTAACTCCACGCTCAAGGCCGCGCTACGGTCTGTCATAGGGGCGAGTGGATCCGACATTCTCATCTGTGTCCATTGAGTCCCGTCAACACTGGAAGTCTCGGTTCACATCGGTCGGGGCACAACATTCCCCCCGGAGACCGCCGCACTGCCCGCCGGGTCGGACCGTGCTCAGTCCTTGAGATTCTCGCTCAGCTTCCGCCAGGCTGTCATGGAACGGGCGAGGTGGTCGCGGGTGTCACCACCGATGCCGTAACATTGGAGGCCGATGGGGCCCCGGTAGCCAAGCTCCCTGAGGGTTTTCAGGAAGCCGGCGATGTCGAACGACCCTTTGTCCAGGGGTTGGATGTAGCGGTCCCAGCCGGGTTTTTCGTCCAAGTCATCGGCACCGTTGATGGAGATGGCCCAGAGGCGTGGCATGGCCTGCTTGAGCAGCGGTTTGTAGTCGCGGCTTTTATCCACACGGAGCCAGTGGCAGAGGTTGAACATCACGCCCACGTTCGGCCGATCCACTTTCGCCGCCACGCGAATGGAATCCTCGATCCGCTCGATCCACGAACCTTGGTGCGGGTAGAGGAGCAGTTGTGAGCCGGAGTCCACCGCGAGATCGGCCATCTCGCGCAGGATTTCTACCGCGTGCGGGTCCACGGAAGGGTCCGAAGGCTTCATGCCGTTGACCAGCAGGTCGAATTGAACATGGCGTCCTTTCAGGAGGGGAAGAACGTCCTTGAAACGTGGGTCGTAGGCCTGCTTGCCCGGGGCCACATCGACGGTCATGGTGATCTGGAAGAGCTTCAGTCCCGCGTCGTCGAGGGTCTTCAAGCGGTCGGCGACGTTGTCCAACCAGATGTGCCCGACGCCTTCGTAGCCGAGTTCTTTGAGCATGCCGGCCTGCTCCTTGAACGTCCGCTTCTTCGAGTCGTGCCAGTCGATGCAGAAGGGAAAGAAGCTGTAGCGGGCCGGGGCTGCGGACGGCTTCGGTGTTGAAGTTGCCGGGGACTGCTGAGCCCGGGTGGTTTGGGATAAGAGCAGCAGCGCGATTGCCAGGAGAAGATTCATCCTTAAAGAGTCGGTTGAGTTAACCGCAGAGAGCAAAGCTCACAGAGAGAAAGCGGTCGAATAGATCGTTCACTCGCCAGGTGGCTACTGAACGTGGCTGGATACGAAGCCAGTTCATTCCCTTTGAGTTCTTTGCGATCTCTTGCGGCCACTCCCTCTGCGGTTTCCAGGTTCATGTTCGCTATTTGATGATTGTGAGTGGGAGTCTTCCGCAGGTCAGTCGAAGTTGCAAGCGCGATGACTCGCGTTTGCAGTCCACTCGCCGGCAGGATGCCAGCGCTCCCAGTCCGGATGGGCGGCAAGTCCTTCACCATTGTCAGGGGCGTTCCCTTCGGTTACGATGCCTGCCACGTATGACACCTGGACGAAACGACCCGTGCCCCTGCGGCAGCGGTAAGAAGTACAAGAAGTGCTGTCTTGGCACGGCATCGCAGACCCCTGGCCCGACAGGCCCCGAGGTCATCGAAGCTCGGCTCCTCTCTACCATATGCTCCTATTACACTCCGGCGGCGATTGCCGAAGCCCTCAAGCCCGGCGGCATGGTCCAAATTCACCCCTACGCGGCGATCAAGTTGCGTGGCGACCCGCGGTTGCTCGAAACCGTCCTGCCGGAAGCCCGCGCCCGCCTGCTGCAACTTTGGAGGCCCTCGAGGGTGGCTGCAATGCCGGTCGAGGAGATCGGTGCCCGGCTCATCCTCATGGGCGTGCCGTTCGATCGAGCCGCGTTCATCGAGCTGGCGAAGCCCCGGTATTCGGCTTGGGAGATCGCCGACGAATGGGGCAGGTCCTTTTCGATGTTGAGCCGAGCGGATAAGGACTTTCTGGGACTGGCGGCGTGCGAACTTTGGCGGCGGCTCTGCAAGGATCGTCCCTCGCTGGAAATGATCGATGACTGGCTCTGCGAAGGTTACGCGTTAGTGAACCAAACCAACCGGACGGAAGGCCTGGAGGCCTGGTGGAGAATGTGGGAAACGCTGCGTCCGCGCCTGACCCCGGAGATAAAGAACCTTCAGGAGGCGGGGGATCGCCTTTTCCCGAACATGTCCCAGTGCCTCTCCAATTGGGGCACGGACTTTCGCCTCGAGGCGCTCAACGGCTCGATCGATGATGCGCGCTGTGGCGAAGTCGGCGTCCGGTTCATCCTCGAGTTGCTTGAGGCGTTACCGGGGGAATCGGAGGACCTCCACTGGCATGGGGATTTGGCGATGATTTACTTCCATTTGCACCGCGAGGCGGAGGCCGAACAGCGCTGCCAGGACCTCATGCGCGACTACCCGGATCGCGCAATCGGCTATATCAGTCTCTCGCAAGCGTTGCACCACAGTGCCACGAGGGGTGTTCCCGATCCCGCCCGCCTTCGGCGCGCAATCCAGCTCCTCGAACAGGCGCTGGCGTACCCCGTGAAAGACGCCGACGATTTCGACATCGCCGGGCGCCTGGCGGACGTTCGGGGGTCTCTCTCAAAAGCGACGACCTCCTGAGCGCACGGCAAATCTCTTCCATTGGAAGCTTGTGTCCGGGCGTTGGTTCCGCTTTAAGGGGGCTGTGTTGTTGCGAACGATCTTGTTGTGTCTCCTGTTGGCTCCTCTGCTCAGCGGTTGCCGCAGCGTGCCCGCGCCGGTAACCCGGCTTCCACCGCTGCCCACGACCCCGCCGCCGGTCGCAGCCGCCCCCGAACCTACAACCCCCGAACCCGCAGCTCCCCAGACGGCTGCGCCACAACCCGCCGCGCCGATCGCTGTCGAGCCCGTCCCCGCGCCCACCGTGCCTACCGTGCCGACGCCGCCCCCGGTCTCGCAGCCCGAACCCCCAAAGGAGGCCTGGCAACCCCTGGCCCGCTGGGCTGGTGAGCATGGGTTCAGCCGTCCCACGCGCGCACCAGCAAGCGCCCCCGGCGCCTATGCTCTCAAGAATGGCGATGCAACGCTCTCCCTTACCCTCGGTTCCTGCCGGGTGGTCTGGGATGGGTTGGAGCTGTGGCTCGGCTATCCGCCGCACATGATCAATGGGGAGCTGTGCCTGCATTCGGTGGATGCGGAGAAGAACCTCGCACCGCTCGTGCGGAAGAGGGAGCCGGAGGGTCTGACCAACCGGGTGATCGTCCTCGATCCGGGACACGGCGGCGACAACCTGGGAGCCAGGAGCATGCTCGACGGGCGCTACGAGAAGGAGTACACGCTCGATTGGGCTCTCCGCCTGAAACCGCTCCTCCAAGCCCAAGGCTGGCAGGTCTTTCTCACGCGCACGAATGATGTGGAGATGTCCTTGTCCAACCGGATTGCCTTCGCCGAAACACACTCCGCGGCTCTTTTCGTGAGCCTCCATTTCAACGCCTTGGGCGTCCCCGGCGGGCGGGCCGGCCTGGAAACCTACTGTCTCACACCCCCGGGGTTGCCCTCCACACTGGTGCGCGATTACCCGGACGACCTCGCCCAGGCGTTCCCGAACAACGCTTTCGACACAGAAAACTGGTGGTGGGCGGTGCGCCTCCATCGGGCCCTCGTTCGGCACCTCAGCCAGCCGGACAGAGGCGTTCGACACGCCCGCTTTATGGGTGTGCTGCGGGGACAAAACCGTCCCGCCGTGTTGCTCGAGGGAGGCTACCTCTCGAACCCGCGGGACGCGCGACTCATCGGCAGCCGGGCGTACCGGCAGCGGTTGGCCGAGGCTGTGGCCGGTGGCCTCAACCCCGAGCCCAAGGCGAGCGCCACATTCGCACGTGACTAGGGGGGTGCGGACCGGCTGGCAGTCCTGCCGCTGAAGAAGATGAGCAGAATCTCCATGCGCTGTATGCGCTG
>ORJL010718418.1_pt1 | contig 16166 bp, 17 predicted proteins | sample 1779941 | NCBI WGS metagenome assembly ORJL01 (sample SAMEA104232317, study PRJEB22302) | groundwater metagenome | biome: forest; feature: aquifer; material: groundwater | place: USA | collected 2011-08-07 | depth 5.8 m | reverse complement strand
GAAGTCTTTCATGACACTCTCTACGTCATCGCGAACCATATACTCAAATCGCCCGGTTGCCACAGCACGATACGCCGCAGATTGGCGCTTCAGACTCCGGTATTCTTGTTTGGGGATAGTTACGGTACTCATAAGCGCAATTATACCATACTGAATTTATCTCGGCAGGTCGACAGTGGAAGTGACTTCGGAGAGGGAGGTAACGCCGGAGAGAGCCTTGATGATGCCGTCTTGCGCCATGGTGAGGTAGCCCTGTTTGCTCGCTAACTTCGCGATATCATTCTCGGGCGGATTGTCGCGTAGGAAGTGAGCGAGTTCATCGTCCATAAAAATCGCTTCAAAGAGTCCAACGCGACCCTTGTAGCCTGTCGCGTCTTCATTTGTCGAAGCAGGCTCCCACACGGTCTCTATTTTTTCAGGTATTAAACTTTTATCGGCAAGCGGTTCAAATACTTTCGTAATCATTTTTTTCTCATCCATGGTCAAGGGCCGCTCTTTTTTCTTGTCTTGGTCAAGTTTACGCACCAATCTCTGCGCCATAGAGACGGTAACCGCCGAGCCGAAGGACTTCGGGTCCGCACCGAGGTCTGCCAGCCGGGGGAAGGTCCCCGCCGCGTTGTTGGTGTGGAGCGTAGAGAAAACGAAGTGGCCGGTTAAGGCCGCCTGTATGGCGATGTCGGTTGTCTCGCTGTCGCGTATCTCGCCGACCATGATGATGTCGGGGTCCTGCCGCACAATAGACCTCAGCCCTTCGGCGAAGGTATATTTCTTTCCGTCCACCTGTGTCTGTACGATGCCGTCTAAATGGTATTCAACAGGGTCTTCTATGGTGATTATTTTTATTTCGGGCGTGTGGATTTCACGGAGAAAAGAATAAAGAGTTGTCGTTTTTCCCGAGCCGGTAGGGCCGGTTGTGAGTAACATGCCGTTCGGTCTGCGGATTTCTTTTTCCAGCCGCGCGAGAAGTTTCGGATGGATACCGAGCTCGGTGTATGAAACCCTTGTCGTCTCGGGGTCAAGGATGCGGAGCACGATAGATTCGCCGTAGTTGCCGGGGATGAATGATGCACGCACCTCTATCTGGCTCTCGTTCTTGGTGATACTAAATCGGCCGTCCTGTGCGCGATTAGAAATATTCAACTTCACACCCCCGAGGAGCTTGATGCGCGAATTGAGCTGATGATACGTCTTTGGGTCAAAAGAGTAGGTGTCGGAGAGGAGTCCGTCAATGCGGAGTCGGAGAAGCGTTTTTTCCTCTCCGGGTTCAAAGTGGATGTCGGAGGCGCGTAGCGCGAAAGCGCCCGCGAAGAGGATTTCCAATATGAGTGAGATGCGGTCTAGCGAATGTTCTTCTGTCGCTGTATCAAATTCTTTCTTCAGCGCCGCCCGTGTGGCGCTCTCTCGCGTCAACTTCGCAAGCGTCTCAGGCGCGATGATGAACACTCCCGCCTTTGATTCAGAAGCGAACGAGAGGTCGGCGTATCGAGAAAACACTCTTTCAAGACTTTTTTTAGAAACAAGAAATTCCTTCACCTTAAACTCGCGCGCAGCGAGCTCATCTTTCAGCTTCGCAAGCGCGGAATTATTCGGATTATGCACGGCGAGCGAGAGCATCTTTGCCGTCTTCGCGAAGGCCGCCGCATCTGCCTCTCTCGCCGTCGCCTCTGGGATAGTGCGGAGAGCATCGTTGTCTATCTCGGCGAGCGAGAGGTCGGCATAGGCGATGCCGTATTTTTCGGAGAGAATGTGCGCGACATCCTCTTCTTCGCGCTCGCGCACCTGCGCGAGTTTCGCGTCCTCGGCTTCGGTATCAAAGTGCGAATCCATTGGCGTATAATAACACCGGAATAGTGGCCTGTGTGCAGGCACTTGACAAAGCACACACTTGGGTGTATACTATATAAGTTCAATCAATTCAGGAGGCAGTCATGAAAAAATTGTTTTTTGTCCTTTTCGTAGTTGTGTTCGCTGTGACTCTTTCCGGGTGCTATACCATCCACGTGGATGGGAAGCAAGTTGAAAACGGGAAAATCGTTATTGAACACAGGAACGTCGTTGTTCCTGGGTACGCCGCCCCGAGCTATTTTTACTACTGTCGCGGCTGCGGTTATCCTTATCCAGGCCGCTATTACGGTCCATGGGGACCATATTGGTAACCAGCCTGACCGCGTCGCTAGCGCCCCTCCTCACGGAGATGGGCGCTTTCTAATTTCAGGGGTACAATTAGTTTTAATGCAGAAACAGATTAAGACACTAGCGGAGCTTGAAGAGGAGGCGGTAGCCTTCGTGAAGGCGCTCGCGCCGAAGGACGCGAGCGCAACGCTCGTCACGCTTAGTGGCGAGCTCGGAGCAGGGAAGACCGCATTTACTAAGGCGCTTGCGCACGCGCTCGGAGTGGAAGAAGTCGTCACGAGCCCCACTTTTGTTCTGGAAAAAATTTACCCCATTAGAAAGCTCGAAGACTCGCGTTCTAACGGGGCAAGTCTACAGTTCAAGCGCCTCATTCATATTGATGCATATCGGCTGGAGAAGGGCGCTGACCTCGCACCGCTCGGTTTTGACGAACTCATGAGTGACGCCTGCAATCTTATTCTGCTTGAATGGCCGGAAAAAGTTTCGGATGCTCTCCTCACACCAGCGATGCGAATTTCTTTTGTCACTAATCCAGATGGCTCTCGTACAATTACATATGGCTAAAAAAGCTTCCAACAAGAAACGAATTGTGCTCTTGGATACCCACGCGATTATTCATCGCGCGTATCATGCTCTCCCGGAGTTCACCGGCCCCTCTGGCGCGCCGACAGGCGCGCTCTACGGTCTTGTCTCAATGTTGCTTAAGATAATTACAGATCTAAAACCCGACTATATTGCCGCATGCTACGACCTACCGAAGCCGACCATTCGTCACGAAGCATACGAGGGCTACAAGGGGACGCGGGTAAAGACTGACGACGCTCTCGTTGTGCAAATAAAAGAATCGCGCAAGGTATTTGAGGCGTTTTCTATTCCCACGTACGAGAGGGAAGGATTTGAGGCCGATGACCTTCTCGGCACAATCGCGCATGAGATTAAGAGCGAAAAAGATATAGACGTTATTATCGCCTCGGGTGATATGGACACCCTTCAACTGGTTCAGGGCAAGCGCGTACAAGTTTATACTTTAAAAAAAGGCATTAACGACACTATTTTGTATGACGAGAAAGCGGTTATCGCCAGATTCGGATTCGACCCCGAACTCATTCCCGATTGGAAAGGACTTCGCGGGGACCCATCTGACAACATTAAAGGTGTTCCAGGCATCGGCGAGAAGACGGCGACCGAGCTCATCATCGGCTTCGGCAGTATTGAAAAAATATATAGCGCGTTAAAAAAGAAAAATGGAGAAGAAGCTTTTATAAAAAAAGGAATTAAAGCTCGGATGGTTGGACTCTTGAAAAAGTACGAAGAAGATGCGCGCTTCTCCAAGTCGCTCGCGACGATACGTCTGGATGCGTCCATCGCCTTCACGCTTCCCGAGCGCGTTTGGCGGGAGAATGTGGATATACAAAAAATGTTAGCCATGTGCGATGAGTTTGGTTTCAGAACGCTCAAAGAAAGAATTAGGACAATGTTTAGAAACGAATCAAAAGTCGCGGAAACGCTCGAACTTATACCAGAAGAAAGTATAGATACTGAACGCCTCGCGGAAGCTAAAGCGATGTTGTGGCTCATCTCATCAGAATTCACGAATCCGTCGCTTGACGACATCCTAGCATTCACCAAAGAACGGACGTTTGGCTCTGCTTTCGCCGAGCTGGAGAAACAGTTATCCGCGCTCGGCAGGGTTCGCGACGTGTACGACAAAATAGAGAAGCCGCTTATACCGGTCATAGAGAGAATACAGGACAAAGGAGTTCTGATAGATAGAAAAATTCTTTCCGGTCTGGCGAAGAAGTATCGCGCCGAACTTGAAGAGATTGAAAAGAGTATCTACAAATCTGCCGGTCGCGAATTTAATGTGAGCTCGCCCAAACAGCTCGGTGAAGTTCTCTTTGATGAGCTAAAAATCATTCCAGAGAGAATGAAGAAAACAGCCGGAGGTCAGCGCTCTACGCGCGAGAGCGAACTGGAGAAAATGCGTGATATGCACCCGATTATCTCCGACATTCTTGAATACCGCGAATTAAAAAAACTTCTCTCAACCTATATTGAGAATCTCCAGCCGATGCTTGGCTCTGATAACCGCCTGCACGCAGAGTTTCTACAGACCGGGACAACGACTGGCAGAATGTCATCGCAGAACCCTAACCTTCAGAATATCCCTCACCGAAGCGAGCGCGGGTGCGCTATACGCAGGGCATTTGTCGCTCCAGACGGCTTTACGCTGGTCTCACTAGATTACTCACAGATAGAACTGCGAGTTGCGGCGATACTGTCTGGGGACAAAAAGTTGTGTGAAATATTTAAAAATGGCAGAGATGTGCACACAGAGGTAGCTTCGCAGGTATTTCGTGTCGCATCTGACAAAATAGATTCTGAAATGCGCCGTCGCGCCAAGATAATTAACTTTGGAATTCTGTATGGAATGGGAGTGAATGCGCTCCGCGCACAGCTCGGCTCCACCACTGCCGAGGCTCATCAATATTTGGAAGATTACTTCAGTACGTTCAAAACACTTTCAGAATATCTGGAGAGTACAAAAGGGTTCGCAAGAAAAAACGGATACACAGAAACTCTATTTGGGAGACGTCGGCAATTCCCAGAGATGAAATCTTCTCTACCATACGTGCGAGCGCAGGCGGAAAGAATGGCGATTAATGCGCCGATACAGGGTACGCAAGCGGACATCATCAAGCTCGCGATGGTGCGCGCAGACGAGATGATTGAAAAGGAGAGAGCGCGGGAAGACGCTTATTTACTGCTTCAAGTGCATGATGAACTCGTGTACGAGATACGCGCGGAGCGCGTGAACATATTGAGTGCAAAAATAAAAGAGATTATGGAATCTGTTCTACAAGACGAAGAAACGCGCGGAGTGCCTATCACTGTCGCGATAAAAACTGGGCCCGATTGGGGGGCCATGATTCCATTATGATTTATCTCTTCCACGGCTCTGATGTTGGAAAAACGCGGACAAAGGCGTTTGAATGGGTCGCGGCCGCAAGGAAGAAAGAACCGAATCTCGCATATTTTCGCCTCGCGAGTGAAGAATTAACTTCGGAGACGCTTGAGGACTCCGCATTTTCGGGTGGATTATTCGTAAAACGACTTCTCATACTCATTGACGACCCGTTTCAAGAAGAAGGCTCTGCAAATATTCTTGAAGAACAAATAGACAACCTTGCCGCCTCTGATAACGCTGTTGTCATTCTCGCGCCGAAGCTTGCGGCAACAAAAGCAAAAAAGATTATTGCGAAAGCGAAGATGGAATATAAATATGATGCACCTGCCGCGCTTGAGGACAAGCGTGGATTTAATGCAAACCTCGTCAACGCGCTCGCAACCCGCTCGCGCGAGAAACTGTGGCTTGAAGTGAACCGCGCGCTCCGGGAGGGCGATGCGCCCGAGATGCTCCACGGGCTCCTTCACTGGAAAGCCCGTGATATGCGCGACCGCCAACTATCTCTTTCTCTCATCTCCCTCCTCCAAACCTCCCGCCGCAGCGGCATGGATTTGTCCCTTTCGTTAGAGAAGTTTGCACTCTCAATTTGATTTACTCCTTGTTTGGTCCTATAGGTCAAAATAAGGAGTGATGTTATTCGTTGATTGCCTATGAACTATCAGCGCGGATGTGCGCCCGCCGCGAATCGAACGCGGAACCTACTGCTTAAAAGGCAGGAGCTCTACCGATTGAGCTACGGGCGCGAGCGAGGATGAAAGAATAAAAATTATTTTTTTATTCTTTCACTCCGAGCGAGCGCACAGTATGGTAATCCATAGGGGCGCGAATGCTCGGTATTTCGAGCTTATCACTTACCACCCCCGCTTTCTAGTATGCGAACGCATCTACCGTTTTACCGCTTACATCCAGAAGCTTCACAATTTCGTGTTTTGTGCGCCACATCGGGGTTGTCCTTCCAAGATATATGCGCCACACGTCGCCCTTAAAGTTAGAATCGTTTTGGTGCGCCGTGACGCACCCGTTGTAGTTCAAATATTGAATCATGAAATTCTGGCACGCATTAGAAACGGTGACTGGAGGAGATAATGCCACCTGACAACGCGATAGTTTATTCACATATTCAATGCACGAAGAATCACGAATGTATCCGACACCGTAATAATTGGAAAGTTCATCAGACGGTGTCGGGCAGTTCTGCGGTAGAGGCGGATAAAATTGTTGGAATGTGCTGAAGTAGCCTATACATTTATTTTCCCTAAACGAGGCGCCGATAGGCGAACTTCCCGATACAAGAATCGCGCGCTTACCGGGAGTGATTACGATATCTTGCGACGCATTAACGGTTCCCGATATCGGCACTTCCGTTCCTCCGGGTATCCTTATGGCACTTCCGGTCACGTCGCTCATCAGAGTCCAGCCTGATACATTGACCGGAGTGCCGGCGTCCTGCGCCACATAGAGTTCTATATATTCGTTCTTCGGGTCCGATAAACCGGCTCCGGAGACGTAACGGCCCATCCTGACAACTCCGCGATATGGCGAAGAAGGACCGAATATGCCGCCGGTGATGACCGGGGTCGGTTCAGTGTTCCCGTAATTAGTTACACCAGACCCGCTTGACGAACCGGGGAGGACGACATTAGTTCCGCCGACGCCGAACGGCGCACGCGGGAGTTGGAGATATGTCCCTCCCCCAAGTACTCCGGGTTGGGCGAGTCTCGGACCGGTAAACGCGATAGGGTGAAGCGGACCGCCGGTCGCTATCCAAATAAGAAATATGAACACGAAAACACCTATGAAAAACCATGCATCGTGCATTTCCATATGAGAATAATATCAAACTTTGCCAAAAAGTCGTTCTAATTCTTCACTGACAACCTCTGTGTCGCTCCACGGGAATCTCGTACCGTTGGCGCCCATAATAAACGGGTCGGTGCCTTTCCCGCTTATGAGAACCGCGTCGCCCGCGCGCGCGGCGCGGAGTGCCGAACGTATTGCATCGCGACGGTCCAAGATTATCTCCGGCGCACGCCTCATTCCGCTGGCCATTGCGTCCACTATTGCCTGAGGATCTTCGTCGTATGGGTCTTCGTTTGTAAGAATTACTTTATCGCACGCCTCGTCCGCGATACGACCCATCAAGGGGCGCTTCCACGTATCGCGCCCCCCGCCGGTATTCCCCAGAACGCAAATTTTCCTACGATTTGGAAACGCATCGTAAAGCGCTTGGAGAGAGTCAGGTGTATGTGCGTAATCAACGATGGCGATGAAATCCTGTCCCGCATCAATATGCTCTACGCGGCCGCGCACTGGCGGGAGCGTCGCGAGCGCGGTTGCAGAAGTCGTGAGCGAGATACCGAGCGCCTCGCAGAGTTTAATCGCGGAGAGCGCGTTCATCGCGTTGAATATCCCCGCAACAGGGAGAGAGAACTGCACGCCAGAATATTCAAAGCCAATGTTTCGCTCATCGCCTGAAATATTTTTAAGTTCACTCGCGCTGAATCCGACCGCTCTAGAAACCGGGACTGATAAGAATTCGCGAGTTTCCGCGATGTCGGAATTTGCAACCAGTATTCGGGAACGTTTCGGCGAATGAACGAGAGTGTCAACGATAGCCAGCTTCGCCGATACATACTTTTCAAACGAGCCGTGGCTTTCTATATGTTCGCGCTGTATGTTCGTCACGATAAGTCCGTCTAGGTCGAGATTAAGGTGCCTGAATTGTAATGCAGCCTCGCTCGTAATCTCAATAATGACGTGCGTACATTTTTTGGCGTGCGCATCAGTGAGGAATTTTTGAATGAATCCGCGCCCAGGCATGGTCATCTTGAAAAGATTCGGTCGTGATTCATTGCCGACAACGAATCGAATCGTACCAGCAAGGGCGGTTTTGTATCCGGCCGCAGTAAGTATCGCATGCAGCATTTCTGCTACGGATGATTTGCCTTTCGTGCCGGTCACCCCGATGACCGTGAGCCGCCTCGCAGGAAAGCCATACCAGAGTGCCGAGAGCCTTGCCCATGCATAGTGGTACGGTGCGAGTAGTAGTCGTCGCAGATGCATCATGTGCCAGATGAGAGTGCCGCCTTAAGTCTGGCCTCCTTGCCGACTGCACTGTCGGGGATAGTCTGCAGAGCCTTCCTCGCCTCACGTTCGGTGTAGCCGAGCGCCACAAGCGTGTCAAAGACCTCGCCGTCCTCGCGCGAGTGCGACTGCGGACCCACTTTGTCGGCGAGCTCGACCAATATTTTTTCTGCACTTTTCTTTCCTAGACCGACGACCTTGGTGAGGTAGGCGAGGTCGCGCGCGCCGATAGCTCCTTCAAGCGCCTCGCGGGGCGCTCGGCGCAACACAGAGAGCGCTGTCTTCGGACCGACTCCCGACACCGAAAGTATAAGTTCAAAGAAATCGCGGTCGGCTGAATCGGAGAATCCATAGAGCTCAAGACCGTCCTGCTTCAGCGCCAAATGCGTCGCGAGATTCGTCTCACTACCGACAGTTAATGTCTGCGGAGAGCTCATCCGCACTTCAATACCGAAACCGGCGACCTCTATAACGGCGCTTACCAGCCCTACATGGAGCACCTTCCCGCGAATCTGCCGAATCATAGCTCCATAATACAGGTATAAGGTGAAAGGTTTAAGTGGTAAGCATTCAGGCGTGCGTATTTGCATTTATGGCTTAAACCTTGTAACTTACTGCTACAACCTAATTTTATGGCAATAACAAGCTCTGCAAAGAAGGCGATTCGCTCTTCAGCTAAAAAGCGCGTGTTCAACCTGCGCCGAAAGGAGGAGCTTCACGACGCGACTAAGTCACTTCTAAAAGTCATTTCTGGAAAGGATATTGCAGAAGCAGAGAAACTTCTTCCATTAGCATACAAAGCGATAGACAAAGCGATGAAACGCGGCGTCATCAAGAAGAACACGGCCGCCCGCAAGAAAGCGCGTCTCGCAGGGGCGATTAAGCGGGCGAAGTAGTAGTGCCACGACTCGGTCTTGGACATCGCCATGCAAGACCCTCCAATAAGGAAATAGATAATTCATTCACTTATAATAAATTTGGTGCTTTTTGCGATTTCCGGATCGGCTAAAGTTGTATCAAGTATTTTCTGGCCAAATCCGTCAACCTCTCCTGATAGTTCTTCCCATTTATAAATTTTGGGCGGAAGTGGCTCTCCATCTTTATATCGATGTCCCGACATATCCATTAGCCTTCCATCTGACAGTTCAAAACCGATATGGTCGTACTGCATTTGCGGAGCATAGGGTGTTGTCGAGCGCATTTCAAAAATTTTTTGACATTCAAGCCCAGCATTAAAGCTACTCTCTTCAACACTAAAACGGCCCTGGTTAAGAGCGGCGTAAATATCCTCAACTGTTGTCACAACCTCGGTCGGTAAAATAATACCGTTTTTTCTAAGAACCATTTTAACAAAACTGGTGCAATTCAGTGCCGTTTGACTAGGATCTTCAGAATCTCTAGGAACAAACTCTGGAACAAAGATTTTTTTAGGAAGTTCCAATATCTTATAACGGAACGGTTTCACACCAACGACCTCTCTATTGCCTTCTTTCGCTTCCGGATTCGGCTGTTCAATTTCTGGCTCTTCCTGTTTAGGAGGAGGGGCACTCGATAATCCTTCGTGAGACATGAAAGCATTGTACCTCACGGTCTAGAGGTCTCTCGGTCATTTGAATTAGCACTAGCCTGTGCTCTCGACTGGAGTCGAACCAGTATTACAGCCTTCGGAGGGCTGCGTCCTATCCGTTGAACGACGAGAGCGACATATTAACTCGCATTTATTTCCATTCCCCTGCGATCAACTTTTCTTTCTTTCGTCTTGTCCATCTTTTTATTTGTGCCTCTCGTTTCCGCGCCTCTGATTTATTTGGAAATGGAGAAGAAACATACAATAACTCGAAGGGGCCTTGCTGAATCGCCATCTGGGAACCTTTTGCCGAGTTGTGTTTTTTCAAACGCTCAATAGGATCAGGCGAAATCCCAGTATAGTAGTATTCCGTTCTCGCTTTGGCGATGTATACGTGCCATTCCATCTCGATAAATTAAGTGCAAAGACGCCCTTCGACAAGCTCAGGGTACTTCGTCTCGCTATTCAGTTTACACGGTTTCAGGAAAATTTAGGGTTTACAGCTTCGATAACACTCAGGGTTTACACTGAGCGAGTCTGCGAGTCGAAGTGTGCCCCCGGCCAGAATCGAACTGACATCGTCTCCTCCGCAAGGAGATGTCCTATCCATTGAACGACGGGGGCGATAGAAGATTTATATCAGAATCCGAGCCACGCCGCTACAAGGTCGTTGAAGGTATGGTGATGCTCATCCTCGTTCACGTGGTGGAGGAAGTAATCGTAAACCGCGTCAACATCAACTCCGTTAAGTGGGATGATGAGATGCGGAGAGAACCAGCTCTCGGTCTTAATAGAGAGCATGGGAGACAATTCTCCTTTCACATCTTCCAGAACGGAGAAAGATATCATTCGTTCAAACGGATGCATATCGTCTCCTATCATGATGCCTTGTTCTACGAGGCGAAAACGATGTATGGGGGGCTGTTTAGATGCATGAAGAGCGAACGCCACGGCCGCGATAATAATAAGAACTGCGAGCAAATAATTACCGAAGAGTACGGACGCGACAGTACCGGCCACCGCGATGATACCGAGCGCCCAATACCAGTCGGTGCTCTTCGGGTTATGGTCGTACTCTCTCCCTTCCCATTCTAAAAGGGCAGTGTTAGACATAGAAAAATGATAACACGGGCGGAAGGGGTGGGACTCGAACCCACAAGAGCTTTTGGCCCGCTAGTTTTCAAGACTAGTTCCTTACCATTCGGAGCACCCTTCCTTTGTTTACTGCGCCGACCTGTCCCGTAGCACAGTGCTACTGGGATGATGAGACGTTCACCGGCGTTTCAGAAACGATGTTCCCGACGTTTTTCGGGCGGAACCAGATAAGATACACGATTTCCAGAATGCCGAACGTGTTGACGATAAGGAGCGCCACGAACCACTTCTTCTGGCCGCCTCTCGCGGCGCTCCAGAGAGCATACCCCTTCAACACGATGGTCCACAATACGATTACAAAAATAATTGGAATAAAGATAGCCGCAAATTGTGGCGTAAGGGGAGAGTAAATAGGCGAAAAATCTGGCATATGCGGCAATTATACCATACAATCTCACATATGCGATATCTCGGTATTGATTACGGGAGTAAAAAAGTCGGTCTCGCTTTATCCGACGAAGCGGGAGTGATGGGATTCCCTCACGGAATAGTTGTGAATACTCCCCGTCTCGCCGATGAGCTCTATGCGCTTATCGCTAAAGAAAACGTCGGTGCTGTGGTAATTGGAGAATCTCGGGCTCTCAATGGCGGTGAGAACGCGATAGCGAAGGATGCGAAGGCACTCGGCTCTCTGATTACCGAACACGCCGGAACTCCAGTTTTTTACGAATTAGAGGTGTATACGAGCGCAGAGGCGCGCAGGGCTCCGGCGAAGACAGAAAAAACCCGCGCACCGAAAAAATATGAAAACATAGATGCTTCAGCCGCCGCACTCATCCTTACAGGTTACCTTTCACGCACCAATCATTGATAAACCGCGCTATACTTATTTACATGACTTTCGTTCTTCGCGAACACATTCGTGCAGCTTTCGCTCCGCCGAAATATCTTGCGCTCCCTCTCGCAGGCATAGACCTATCTACAAGCGGAGTCAAAGCTGTGCGTCTTATAGAAGGTACTCACGGCCTTACCCTCGCCGGATATGTCGATGTGCGCCTGCCCTCTGGAGCATTTGCCGATGGTGAAATAATTAATCATGACGCAGTCGCCGAATCGCTTTCTAATGCCGCCGCATCCGTCGGTATTTCTGCAGCCAATATTGCACTTCCGGAATCAAAGTCATATCTGTTTGAAACGGCGGTTCCCGGAACAAAGAAAGACGAATGGCGCATCGCGGTTGAACAACATTTGGATGAATTCGTCCCTCTGCCTCCTCCGGAGACTGTATTTGACGTTGTGAAGGTCGGACAAGACGAACGCGGCGACGCTCTGGTCACCGGTATAGGTTTCGCACGGCGCATTATTGACGATACTCTCTCTGTGTTTGACAAGGCCGGCATAAGGGTTCAGGCGCTAGAAGGAGAGACATTCGCATCATCGCGTGCGCTTCTGCATCGTGGAGATGAATCAACTGCCTTGATTATTGACGTCGGTAGGGCAACGACGAAGATATTCATAGTCTCCAAGTGCGTTCCGCGATTCGCGACGACGATTGGTTTCGGCGGACACTCCCTCACTCTCGCCGTGCAAAAACATTTTGGCGTGACGGAGGCCGAAGCGCGTAAAATAAAAGCCGAACGCGGTATCGTGCCCGTACCCGGAAACGAAGATTATCTCGCGGCGATGCTCTCAACGGTTTCTGCTATTCGGGATGAGATATCCACACGGCTTGAGTATTGGCAGGAGAAAGCTAGAACCTCCAAAATGCATGCGCTGGTGACGCACGCTATTCTCGTCGGAGGGAATGCGTCTGTGCGAGGGTTCTCGGAATATCTGGAGGGGGCTCTTAAAATCCCGGTTGTTTCCGGAGACGTTTTCATTAACCTCGCTTCGCGCGACGAATGGATTCCGTCCCTTGATTACACAGAATCTCTCGCATATGCGACAGCAATCGGTCTCGCTTTACGCGACGATATACAAACGTATGAATAACGAACTTACAAATCTTCTTCCGCGGGAAAGACAAAGAATACTCTCAAGAGATTACATTCTTCGCATAGGAGTCATAGTTGCCGTACTCGCGACAGTCTTAATTCTCTCATTAGCGGTTCTATTAATTCCCACGTACGTGTTTTTAAGCGGGAATGCAAGTGCAAAGAAAGTAAATCTCGCCCGCATAGAATCCTCTCTTTCTTCTGCGGACGAGGTGGTGCTTTCAGAGCGTCTCACGACGCTTTCAGAAAATGCGGCGGCTCTCGCGGCTCTCTCAAACGCTCCGTCCGCGAGCGCAACCATTCGTAAAATACTTTCCGTACCGCGCCCGGGGATTATTCTCTCGGGACTCTCATTCATACCTTCTACAGGAAAGAGCTCGGGGACGGTAATTATTTCCGGTTCGTCCGCAACGCGCGACTCTCTGCGCAGTTATCAGCTCGCATTACAGGGGGCGCCACTCGCCACTTCTGCTGTTCTTCCGGTCTCTGCGTATGCGAAGGATAGCAATATCGCTTTTACCATCACGGTAACTCTCGCCCCGTTAGAGACGAAGTCTCTAACGGGGCTCGCGCCATGAAATCCTCCACCATGCACATAAGTATCTGGATTTCTATATGTGTCGCGACTATCGTCGGACAGGGATTCTGGTACGCCGTTATTGCAGAGAAGAGCGCTGAAGTGGCTAGTCTGCAGAATCAGATTGATACCAAAACGGAAACAGCCGGTAGAGTCGCCGCCGCGCGAACAGCATTAGCCGAAATCGCCGATGATGAATCAGCAGTACAGAGTTATTTCGTACCGGAAACGAGAGTCGTTTCATTCATCGATGACCTTGAGGCGCGCGCACGCGCACAAGCAGCCACAATGAAAGTCCTCTCTGTCTCCATCGGAGATGATGCTAAAAAACCGACATTAGTTCTCTCGCTTACCGTCAACGGAACATTTGATGCTGTGATGCGTACGGTTGGAGCGATTGAATATGCACCATATGATCTCTCCATATTGAAACTTTCACTTGGGAAGGAAGAAAAAAGCGTCTGGAATGCCAATGTGGAACTGATTGTCAGTTCGGTACCCGCGAGCACAGCGACGAGCACGAAAGAAACTGCACAAAAAGTTATTTCTCTTTACTACCCATGACTATTTCCAATACCGTCCACGCATTTTTCAGTCGCCTGCGCTCCGCGGCGCATATTGACCCGGTACGCGACTGGCTGATACTGCTCACTCTGTCTATACTCGCGTTTGTCAGCATAGTCGTATGGAATGTGTGGGCGTTTGATACAGTCGCGCGCGGAGGAGTCATCGGCACGACCGTAATAAGCACCGAACTAGTATTTAACAGCTCCTCTCTTGATGCGATTCATTCGGTATTTTCAAAGCGCGCTACCGAGGAGGCGAAGTATGTAACAGGTATCTACCGTTACGCCGACCCCAGCCAATAGCTCCGCAATCCGCCAATAGCTTCGCAATTAGGAGGACCCGCTTAGCTACGGAGTTGCTGGCGGGTTTGGCTGGCCCGCCCAGCTGCGCAAGCTGCTGGTGGGCTTCGCTGTACAATGATAAGTATGTTCTACGTGTACGTGTTATATAGCAGAGTAGCCGATAAATTTTATATCGGTTACTCTGCCGATTTGAGGAGAAGAGTGATGGAACACACAAGCGGTACGTCATTATCTGACCGAACAATAAAAAATCTGAAACTCATGTACTATGAGGCTTGTCGGTCTAAGGAGGACGCACAACGACGAGAAAAACAACTGAAAACGGGATTCGGCAGACAATATCTAAGAAAAAGATTGCAAAGTTCCATATCGCCCCCATAGCTTAATGGATAAAGTAGCGGACTTCTAAGCCGTTGATGTTGGTTCGATTCCAGCTGGGGGCACTACTTCGCTCGATTCAGAAATCGAGCTTCGAAGTGTAGACATGATTTCTATCTGTGCCCTATTCTTGAATTAGTGCGAACCCATTTCGCCGCCTGCGGCGGCGAGGAAGTCCCCCCGCGAAAAATCCGAAAGGCGGCGGAGCCGCACCGCTGACAATTTCAAGTTTTTCTTTGGCGGCATTCAATTATGAATTTAATTTATCAAAAAATCAATCAAAAAGAAAGGGCGACTTCAGCTTTCGCTTTGGTCGCCCTTGATTGCGGTTTACCGCGTGAGGAGTTGCTTCGCGCACTTCTCCACCTCGCGTTTCCACGAATCGGAATCCGTGGTGTCAATCTCGGCGAAGATGGCGAATGGAAACTTTTTGAGAACCCACTGGCCACCACCTTGATTGACCCAACGATAGTGATGAGGAGTGCGACGCCACATCTCGCGAACTTTCACCGCCGCACCCTTGCTCTGCTCGCTTCCTTGCCACTTGGATTTCGCGCCGCCGAAGAAGTCGTCAACGCGATTGTGGTAGGTTGCGGTAAGAACGCGGCCCACCATGACATCAAGGTCGCAGTGAGTGCGAACGAAGACGAGGCGCACGCCTGCTTTTCGCGCCTTCTCGCGAACGCTCGCGCGCTTCTTCTCGTCCACGAAGTCGGAATCGAGAATGACGTTGCCACCTTGCTTCACGACTTCGATGGTCGCGTTCTCGGCGATGGCGCGCGACTTCTCGTAGCGTTCGCTCTGTTTGCGAAGCTCGATACGAATGTCGTCGCCCTCAATGACCGTCGCGCCGATGTGCTTGGCAAGCTCATGTGCCACCGAACTTTTGCCGGAACCAACGAGGCCAATGACGGCCACGATGACCGGCTTCTCGGTCTTGCGCTTCTTGATGTCGAGCTTCGCCATGAACGCGTCTTGCGCCGCCTGTTCTTTCTTGGTGAGTTTTTCGCGTTTGTGAACCATAACTCCAATTATACGCGGCAGAATGAACTCTGTCAGCTGTCTGAACATCTGGCACCTCCATTTCTTGGTTTGATTTCAAGGAAAAAGATGGCTACTTACCACCTTTCACTCTGTCGCTATGATAGCATAAAGAATATATTTCGTCAAGTTTTTGGATTTCTGCATTATTTGGTTTGGATTAAAAAATTTTCTTTTCCCCGAATGCAAAACCGCCAATTCGTTTTTGAGCCCAAAAAGCAATACGCTTTGACCGCCGAGCGAAGCGAGGCGGCTATCTCAAACTTGCAATTTCCTACGTGGTGTCTCTATTGTACCAAACTCGCACCTATTTCCAAAACAAAGTGAGGTAATGACTTCGCACGCTCCGCGTGCGTGGTGGCTTGAAACTACCCCGTACGCTCGGAGAAAGCCCCACGCACTGGCGAGTACGCCAGCAACCCCGAAAGAAAAAACACTCCTTGCATTTCTGATTTGGCGG
>ORJL010960132.1_pt1 | contig 16168 bp, 14 predicted proteins | sample 1779941 | NCBI WGS metagenome assembly ORJL01 (sample SAMEA104232317, study PRJEB22302) | groundwater metagenome | biome: forest; feature: aquifer; material: groundwater | place: USA | collected 2011-08-07 | depth 5.8 m | reverse complement strand
GTAAAGGGAGCGCGGGTGCTGGGGCTTGCAAGCCGGTCTTTCAAAGAAACAGAAAAGATCGCAAAAGTAAATAAGATCCCGCTTGTGTTCAAATCCTGGCGCGAGCTTGTAAGATGCCCAAAAATTGACGCCGTTTCAATAGCTGCTCCTCCCCCGCTCCACGCGCCGATGGCGCTCGAGGCCATCCGGGCGGGAAAACATATCTTTTGCGAAAAACCGCTTGCCCTAAATGTGGGTGAGGCAAAAAAAATGCTGCGGGCGGCCCAAAGGGCCAAAATCAGCCACGCCGTAGATTTTGAATTCAGAGAATCGCCGCATTTTAAATTTTTCAAAGAACTTCTTTTGCAAAAACGAATTGGGCCTTTTCGTTATATCAACATTTCCTTGCTTACCGGCAGCCGGGCAAAAAGTGACGTTCCGTTCAGTTGGCAAAACGACGCCCGCTCGGGCGGAGGCACGCTCCTCGCCCACGTCTCACACATGGTTGATTACACCGAGTGGTTTTTCGGACCGATTCAAAAGGTCTTTGGAAAATTAAACATTCTTAAAAAACACACCGGCGGCAGGAAAGTTACGGTGGAGGACACCTGCGACATTTTGACGGAATTGAAGGACGGAACGCCGGCAAACCTCAAAGTTTCAAATGTTCTCTCGGGCGGCTCGGGGCACATCATTACGGCTTACGGCGAGAATGGAACGCTGGAGCTCCGCAACCCGAATCTTCTGGACATGGCCTACGGCTTTGAGATTTGGGAAACAAAGCCGGGCGAACTTGCAGCCAAAAAACTTGCCGTTCCCAAGCGCTTCGGGAAACTTCCCAAATATGCCGACGGCCGCCTCGCGCTTTTCATAAAGACTGCGGAAAAATTCATTGCCTCCATAAAAAGGGGCAAAAATATCAGCCCATCTTTTAAAGAGGGGCTCCGCGCTCAATTAATTCTGGGAGCGGCTCAAAAATCAAACCGCTCCGGCAAATGGGTTAGGATTTGACGCCGAGCTTTTCCAAGTCCTCATCAACCAGAATCCTGACAAGTTCCTTGAAATCAGTTTTCGGTTTCCATCCTAAAATTTTTCTGGCTTTGGAGGCGTCCCCTATGAGCACATCAATGTCCCGGGGGCGAAACTGGGTCGGGCGAGTTTTTACGTGGCGCTTCCAATCCAGCCCTGCGTAGCCGAAGGCCTCCTCGGCAAACTCTCTGACGCTGTGATTCTCCCCGGTCGCAATCACGAAATCCTCCGGCTTGTCGTGCTGCACCATCCGCCAAGCCGCCTCCACGTATTCCGGCGCATAACCCCAATCCCGCCGGGCGTCTAAATTCCCCAAAGTTATCTCTTTGTCAAGCCCCGCCTTGATTCGCGCCACTCCCAGCGAAATTTTTCTCGTAAGAAACTCCTCGCCGCGGCGCGGACTCTCGTGATTGAACAAAATTCCGTTTACGGCAAAAGTGCCATAGGACTCGCGATGATTCAGGACCGAATAGAAAGCCGCGACTTTCGCAATACCGTAGGGGCTCGCCGGATAAAACGGCGTTTTTTCATTCTGGGGCGGAGGAGCGTTTCCGAACATCTCGGAAGAGGATGCCTGGTAAAATCTTGCGGGCTTTTTGAGATGGCGAATGATGTCGAGCATCCTCAAAGCGCTCAACCCTGTAACGTTCATGGTATATTCATTCAAAATAAAACTCGCCTCCACAAAACTCTGGGCGGCAAAGTTGTAAATTTCGTCCGGATTGACCGCGGTGATGACCCGATACAAAGAGCCCCAATCGGCCAAATCCCCGAAGTGCAGAGTTACTTTATTGCGGCGCCCCACGTGGTCCACCCTTTCTTTATTTAAGTGCTCAATCCTTTCTCTATTATAAACGCTGGAACGCCGAATCAGGCCATGAACTTCATAGCCCTTGGACAAAAGCAGGTCGGCCATGTAAGAGCCGTCCTGACCCGTAACCCCCGTTATCAGAGCTATTTTCTTCTTTTTGTTGCGGCTGGGCATGTTTTTATAACTATGTTTCCAATCCCCTTGTTTTCCACTTAAGAATTTTCAAAATCAGGAAAAAATGGCGCCGGATTTCCCGGGCGTAGTTCAATTTGGAAACACCATATTTACGCTGGGTAAGCTCCGCCGGCACTTCCACAAAAGTTCTGCCACCAAAAACAAGCTTGAATAAAATTTCAGCACAAATCTCAAATCCGCCGCTCTCAAGTTTCAATTCTTTCAACTGCCCGGTTTTATAAAGCCGAAAAATTTGGTTCACGGAAGTCACCGGTTTCCCCAAAAGAAAAGAATAGACAAAATTCGCGGCTTTTGAAATAAAAATCCGCCAGCCCGGAATATTTTCTCCGTATTTCGCGAGGGCCGGAGAACCGATGATAAAATCAACGGCGGGATTCTTCTCCAGGGCCTCAAAAAGCCGCGGAATTAAATTGGGGTGGAAAGTCAAGTCGGAATCAAGAAAAATCAAATATTCTCCGCTTGCGGCCCGGATTCCGGTGCGAATCGCCTCGGCAATGCCTTTATTTACGCCGTGCTTAATTAGGCGAATTTTTGGGTGATTCATTTTTTCAATAAACTCCGCCGTCCTGTCCGTAGAACCGTCATCCACCACGATTACTTCAAAGTCCGGCGCGATTTTTTCAAGAATCGGCAAAAGCTCCGGGGCGATTCTGGGAACATTCTCTTCCTCGTTGAAAGCGGGCAGAACAACGGAGAGTTTCATAACTCCAGCTTTTCTTCTAGAATATCCAGCATTTTTTCGGCCACGTTTTCTCCATAAGGATGCCGCCAGTCCCTCCGGCGTTCAGCCATTATTTTCACTTTTTCCAAAATCGTCCCGGGTTCAAAGCCGGCGAGCACATTGGAACCGGCCTCCAAGCTCTCCGGCCGCTCGGTATTTTCCCGCAGCGACACCAGCGGAACCCCCATAATTGCGGATTCTTCCTGAATGCTCCCTGAATCGGAAAGGATAACTTTGGCCTGGCTCGCCAGAGACATAAAATCAAGATAACCCAAGGGCTCAACCGGCCGTATCCCCGCAGGCATGGAAAGGCCGAAAACATCCAGGTTCTTTTTGGAACGCGGATGAATGGGATAGATGACCGGCCATTGATAGTGCTCGGCGACTAAGGCCAAGCCGGAAAGAAGTTTTTGAAAATTCACGGGATTGTCAACCGCGGCCGGGCGATGGATGGTGGCCAAAAAATATTTTCCGTTCTCCAGACCCAAATGTTCGCGGATTTTGTCCGCTTGAAGCGCTTTGGGCAAAACGTCTTTCACGACATCGGCGATTAAATTCCCGACCACAAAAATATTTTCAGTTATTCCCTCCTTCTCAAGATGCTCCTTTTGCAATTGGGTGGGCGCAAAAAGATAGCTCGCGAGGCGGTCGGTCACCACGCGGTTCACCTCTTCGGGCATGGTGCGGTCATAAGAGCGAAGTCCTCCCTCCAGTTGAATAATCGGGATATTCAGTTTTGCCGCGGCCAAAGCCCCGGCGAGCGAGCTGTTGAGGTCGGCGTAGACGCAAACGTAATCTGGCATTTCTTCCAAAAGCACCTTTTCAATCCCTATCATCATTTTCCCTACCTGCTCGGCATGCGTTCCGGATCCGATACCCAAATTATATTTTGGCTCCTGCAGAGAAAAGGTTTCCCAAAACACCTTATCCATAATCTCCGAATAATGCTGGCCGGTATGGATTACGAAAAAATTCCAGCCGCGCGCCCGAGCGCCTTTGATAAAAGGAGATATTTTGATTATTTCGGGTCTGGTACCGAAAATTACTGCCAGTTTTTTCTTCATGAAATATTATTTTCCGCCGTCCGCCAAGCGATATAGCGGTCTATTCCTTCATAAATCCCCACTTTCGGCTCCCAGCCCAAAAGACGCTTGGCTTTGGAAAAATCGGCGACCAGGCCCGTAGCTTCGCCGGGCCTCGCGGCCGTGTAGTGAACTTTGCCGTTAAATTTTTTCGCAATATACTCGGCGATATCCTTAATCCGCGTTCCCAGGCCCGTGCCGAAATTTATCACTTCCCCGGCAAGCTCGGGATGTTCCAGCACTGAACAAAAAGCGCCGGGCACATCGGAGATATGGAGATAATCCCGGGTCTGCTCCCCGCTGCCGAAAACTTCCAGCGCCTCGCCCCGCATCGCTTTGCCGACGAAAATCGGGATGACCGCCCCAAAATCTCTTTCTTTCTGCCTCGCACCAAAAATATTAAAAAAACGTACAATGGTTACAGGAGTTTTATAGGTTTGAAAATAAGCGAAGCTAAGCCGGTCGGCCGCCGCTTTTGAAGCCGCGTAAGGACTCATGGGGCAAAGCTCGGCGGTTTCAGCAACCGGCGCCTCCGATGTCGGCCGGCCGTAGACCTCACAGCTGGAAGCGTAAATAATCCGGCTCCCGGTCTTGCGAGATGCTTCCAAGACATTGAAAGTTCCCCGCAGATTCACCGCGAGCGTCTCCCAGGGATGGAGAATGGACTCGTCCACATTAACCCTGGCCCCCAAATGAAAAACAGCGTCCTTGCCGCGCATGGCTTTCCCGGTCACTTCGGCGTCGGTTACCGACCCCCAGATTACCTCCGCTTTTTCTTTTAAATATTTCTGATTGGCGAGCGCCTGGGGAGTTAATGTATTTAAGACCGTGATTTCATGTCCTAATTCATAAAGTTTTTGGGCGAGGTGACTGCCCTGAAACCCCATCCCGCCGGTAACGAGTATTTTCATAAAAGTCTTTCAAGTATATAGTATTTAAACCCCGCAGGCAAGAAGCGGTTTTAATAAAACAAAAATCGGCAGGAGAAGACGTATCTTCCCCTGCCGATTCGCTTATTGCCCCTCCCTTGTTATCGAAGCAGCACGCCGCCGCGATATGATCCGAGCACCGCGAACAGATGCGCTCGCTGGTCCGGTGCGGCTTCCAACTGTTTCAGCAGATAAACCGCAACAGTCTGCGGCCCGCCCTCGTGCAGAGCAACATCCTGCATCTCAGAGCGAGCAAAGCCGAAGAACCACTTTAGGAACTGCAGCATATAGGCCTCATAAGAACGGCATTTCTGCCTATCGATCGGCTGCTCAAGCGGTGTCGCCGTGAGGAATGCGACGGGGTCGATCCGGCCGAGTGCCGTTCCCCACTCCGGGTCCGTTCCGGTCTGCTTCAGCCAATTCTGCAGACGCTCCTTGGCCTTTCGCTCCTGATTCCCCGTGTAATCCGCGGCTTCCTGGAATCCGAGCACCTTGTCGATATCGCGCACAATGCCGCAGAGCGCCAAGGACTCCCCGCTCCCGCCGCACACCTCGAGCGTCGGATTGGCCTTGAGCGAGTGGAGCAGGACGGCGTCCAGCATCCATCTGCCCGCCTCAGTTTCACAAAAGGCGCCGAGAATCGGACGAAGGAGCAGAACGCTCTCATAGCCATGGCGTTCGTCGCTATCATCGTACGGTATCTCGCGATACGCATCTTCGAAGATGGCATCGAAGCCACGGGGCTTAGTGCCAACACGCTTGTTCGCCTGCACCATACGACCGAGGTCATGCGCGCTGCACGTGAGCGCAACGTATTGGGTGAGAAGCGGCGACAATCCAAGAAGATTGGCGAACGCGCTCACCTCCTTGAACGCCTTTCGGGCGTGGGCTGGCTTAACGAGCTTCCAGTGTTTGCTCGCACTCTCCATCGGGATAGACTCGGAGAACATGTCGTATGTCGCGAAAATCTTCGTCTGGAAAACCTCACAGTCTTTGAAAGTGATGTCGGAAAGCGCGAGCTCACATTCGAAATTGGGGTACCGTTCTACAAACTTCATACGGATTTTCCTTTCTTTTGTTTTTAAAGGTCATTTTCAACCAAGATAGATAACCTATCTTGAAACACGAACAAACTTATCTCCAGGTGATGAGATAGAGCGCGGCAAGTGCGGCGAGGAGGCCGGCGAATGAACGCAGGTCCAAGGCCGCGGGATCAAAATATCTCGGCAACAAAAGCGCCAAGGCAGCCGAAAACACGAAAACGAAGAGGCTGGAGGTGTTTGCGATTGCGACCGGGAGAGCCGGATTCGGCGCCAACGGAATGGCCTGGAATAAGAGCAAATTCGCGACGAGCCCAAACGTGCCCCCTAAAAGCGCAATGGCAAGAAGCGGAACGGTGGGAATGAAATCCACAGCCTTGAATATCCCCGCAAAAGGAACACTGGCCGCGCTCCCGAGAATCAGGCCGCCGAAATACCACAACATCGTCACCTCCGCCCTCACCCCGTAATTCTTCCAGAAAAAGCCAATGGCGAGCCATGCAGGAATCAGACAACCCAGCGAAACAAGCGATTTTGAAACCCATGTGTCAAGCATACTCAATCCTCCTTACTTAAAGAATTTCAAACAAACCCTAGCATAAAGCTTTTCCAAAAATCAAGCGTCTACGATACAATACATAAAGTGGACGAAAACGCTTCCAGGAATAAATTCCTAAACATTCTGCTCGCAATCGCCGTAATGGTAGGAATTTTGGGGTTTATCACCGACTTGAATTTCACCCGAAAATACGGAGGCGTGGACTTGAGAAACAGAGTGGTCGCGGCGAGGGTGGCTACGGAATTAAATCAGGACCCCTATTACTTCAAGTGGACCGAGGGTTCGGACGACAGATTTCTTGACCCGGCCGACAATGCCGCCACCCCGGTAGCACGGGTAACCGTTCCGCCCACCACGCTTTTATTCCAGAGCTTGATATCCCGCCTGCCCTACCTCGCCCAGCGTTATATCTGGTTTTTCCTCCAATGGTTCTGCATGGTCGCGAGTATTTTTCTTTTGACCCGGCTCACCGCCTCCCCCGCCGCCCGAAAAATGATTTGGATTTTGGGGCTTTTGTTCATCTCCGGAGCATATTTTTGGCGATTGCATGTGGAGCGCGGGCAAATGTACGTATTCTACGTGTTTCTTTTTACGCTTTCGCTCTACTTTTATCAAAAATTTGGCGAAGAAAAAAAAGGCCAGAGCGTCGCCGGCTTTATTCTTGGCTATCTTATAAGCTTAAGGCCGCCTTTTTTGTTCGCCCTTGTCCCTTTTTTAATTTATAAAAAATTCAGATTTTCATCCTTCGCGGCTTTGGGGTTCGCCGCGAGCGTTCTTCTAACCTCGATTTTTCTTCCGCCGTCCCTCTGGATCAGTTTTTACAATTCGGCCAGCTTCCAGGGCACGATGCGAACAGAGGAGGGCACGAATTTTAGAGCAATCGGCGCGGACAGGGCGGAGGGCGTGGAGCTGAAAAATTTTCTGCCTGTCCCCGGAGAAGACAGCTCGCTTCAGAGAATTATTCGCGCGCTGGCCGGCCGCTGGCTCGGAAACAACGGGCTTTTAATTCTGCTTCTGGGAACTATGGCGCTCGTTATTGCCTATTTATACAAATTCAAAATACCTCAGCCGGAGATTAATCACTTGTTTTTTGCCGGCATCGTGCTTGTTTTCCTTTCAGAATTTTTCATCCCGGCGCCGCGCTGGCCCTATGCCAATGTCATCTGGCTAATTCCGCTCGCTTTGATTATCACAAGCGCAGTCAAAATTCAAAAAATCACCCCACTTCTCTCCATCATTTTTGCGCTCTCTGCCGCGGGGCTTCTTTTCAACGTCGGCTTTCATCTCATCCCCTACTTAACCCTCCTCGGCGACTTCTTCATCCTCCTCGCCGTTTTCTTGTTTTTGCCCTACCTTACATTACAGGAACGAGAGCGTTCGTAAATTAAAACCTTCTTTATATTGCCCTGAAGCTCATAGCAGGCGGGGATTTTTGAAATCTCTTCCGGCACGCCTTGGGGGACAAAAATAAAGTCAAACTCGCCCCGCTGCATCCGTTCCAGATTCTCCTCTCCCATTTTTAAATAGTCGCTCATCTTTAAATACTGATAAAAATTCGCTCCGTCAAACCGGGCGGCGATTTGCGGAACCGTCAGAAAGAAAACAGATTTATCCGCGGGAATGGTCTTTAAATACGGCTCAAACGCCGTGGGCGCGTCTTCGCGGCACCATAGATTTTCCCGCCACAAGGGAATGAACTGGATGGCAACTGCCAAAAAAATCATCGCCCCGAACATTTTTTTCAGAGAAAAACTTTCCAGAAAAGATTCAATCCCAGGCGCCAGAAAAAGAAAGAACATAACGTGCCCCGGAAAAAAATTTTTATACCACCCCGCCGTTCTGAAATAGGCCAGCAAAACCAGAGAAGCAAACGCCCAGGCGGTGATTTCGGAGACGGCCGCCTCTTCCCCTTTTCTAAACTTCTTCGCGAAAAACCAAACCGAAACCAAAAATAAAACCAAGAGATGAAAAGGAGTGGATTCGGTGAAAAAACGCCTTAAATTCGAAAGAATGACCGGGGTATAATCGGAAACATAATAGGGATTGGAATAGTGCGCCCAAACCCGCCCTAAAGAGGTTTCTCCGCCGAACTGGGTGAAAACCCACGCCGCGAGCGCCAGAAAAACGCCCAAACCCAGCGCCGCTATAAAAGCCCGGCCATCTTTAGTCAAGAAAAATTTGCGCGAATTCAATAAAAACGCGATGCCGAGGGCGGGCAGAATGAGAAGAAAAATTGGCTTAGCGGCGCTAGCCATGCCCAAGAAAAGGCCCGATAGAATAATAAGTGAATAGTTTTTTCTGGTGGCCTTCTCCGAAAAAGCGAGAAGGAGAAGCCCCGCAACTAAGAAAAATAATCCCGGCACCTCGCCCAGAAAATTTTTGCCGTTGCCGTAAAGAGGCGAAAAAGTCGCCAAAAGCAAAGTTGAAAAGAGAGCAAGCTTGGTTCCGTAAAGCTTTCGCGAGAGAAAATAGAAAACCAATACAAATCCCAAAAGAAATAAAATCGCGACCAGGCGTAAAACCGCGATATTCGCGCCGAAGATCTTGAAAGCGGCAATGGCCGGCAGAAAAACCGGATAGCCGACCGAGATAAGCGCGTAGTCAGTGAAAACCCCCGGCGCCGTCTGGACCCCCCAGATGCCGGAGCTTGTGATATTCTCTACCATCTGTAAATAAATCCCTTCGTCAAACCACGAAGCGGGGTTGGTCTGGAAACACCAGAACGAAAGAAAGGCCGCCAAAAGAAAAATTATGAAAAGCGATAATTTTTCAGTTTTAAGAAAAACGAAGTTCATACCAAGATTTTAACGTATTAATGAGCAACAGGCAATGATACATCATTCTTACGCTATAGCATGAAAATGATGTATCAATTTTTTATTTCGATTTATTCAACTTAAATTCCTTCTGGAAAACATCATCAGGAACAAGTTGGGTTTCAAGATACCAAACATGATCGGCGATATCAAAAAAATTAATAACGAAATTGATTTCATCGCGACATGAATAAGGACAAACAAAAACGCTCTTTTGGAACTCATGGAAACACAAATCCTTCAATTTTCGGCGCAACGCATCGCGGATTTTCTTCTTGGACTCCGGAATATCAAAAAGAACCAGCCGCCATCTTCCGTCCCAGCGCTTCGGTCTTTGAAGCTCCAGATTTTGAAACTGATAACGAAGCGCCCTGGCTCTCCCCGGCTGGGTAAGACGGACTCTCTCAATTCCATCACCGCTTTTTATAAAATCAACCATACCTTTAAGTTTTAAACGCTCTAAAACGACGTAGAGCTGCTTACGGTCAATGCTGTACCAAACGTGGTCGCTCTCCTCCAAAAGTTGCCGACGCAATGCTTTATCCCGCGTAAAACCCAAAACCGCTCCGCTTGCAAGCAATTCCACTAGTTTTGCCACCAATTTCCCGTGTTTCGCCATGATAAATCCACATTATCAAAATTATTACAAATGATACAGCAAAACAACGCGATAGCGTAAAAATGATGTATCAACTAAAATGTACTAGAAAATTTTATGGAACCAGACCGGAGGCTTTGAGGTCGCGCACTATCATTTTGAAGGCGGGGTGAAGTTTACCCGAATCAGCCATCGTTACCACCTCGTCGGGCAAAAGCAGCATAGTTTCTCCGGTATATTCTTCTTTGTCTAATTTAAAACTTTCTATCTGCTCTCGCTCTACTTTAAGAGCGTGTACAACCGTAATGTAGTGCGCCCCGGCATTTTGAGGCTCCTGTGCACGCATTTTCAACACGACAATATAAGCTGCAAATTTTTTGAAATCCTCGGGCTTAAAATCAAGTCCAGTTTCACGTTTAAAACATCGGGCGGCGGATTTTTCGGGAGTCTCTCCAAACTGCATTCTCCCGCCGATCATCCACCAATCTGATATGGGCTCGGCTTTCCGTTTCGCAAAGAACAACTTCCCTTCGCATAACCCAATAACATCAGAACAGCCAACAACAAAGGTAGAAAGAGCGCGAGAATATTCTTCGTCCGAAAGATAAACCGGCTTTTCCGGAGGCACAAACCCCTCCTCAATAAAAGTCTCGAGACTCATAGGATTTAGTTTACATTAAAATAAGTTTTTCTGACAAGTTTATAAGAAAACATTATGGACTCGAGCGCCAAGAGGAAAAGCAAGGGGTTCAGCGGGATGCGCAGGCGCGGCCCGCCGATGGGAGAGGCCAAAAGCGCGTAAATAATTATTACGAAAACGAAAAATAATTTCGGCTTGTAATTTTCACCGGAAAATTTACGCACAAAAAATGGATTCAGGAAAGCCAAAACTGAAATTAATACAATAGCCAAATCAGCAAGCAAAAGAATAATGAGGGGCGGTTTTTCCCGAAGAGCCACAAAATCCCCGCTTTCCAGAAATCCTCCTTGGGCAGAGTCATAATGAAATTGGGGATAAGGCAGGCCGTTCAAAACATTGACAAAACCGGAGTCGGAGAAAAGCCGGTAGGTTTTTGCGAGATGGAACCGGGCATATTCAAAAGGCCGCGACGTTATAAGCTCCAGCGCGGCTTTTTTCATCTCCGGAATGACTCGCGCGTCAAAATTCTTTTCCATAGCTTCATAATTCACAGAGCGAAGTGCCTCGGGCTCTCCGAGCCATTCGCTAAAAAGTTTCGCGTGATAAGTATATAAAGCCATGTCAGATTGAGAATAAAGCCCCCAAGTGCCGAGAGTAAAAAAGCTATAAAAAAGCCACGGCGACAGAACGCCGAGGAAAATTAGAAAAGCCAGAAGAAAATTTTTCAAATTTTCCCGATTGAGGCCGGCGAGTAAAATTACTATGGGAATCAAAACAAAAAACCAGATTGCCACCGGCCGCGTAAGCGCCGCGAGCGCCATAAAAAGCGCCCCTAATAAAAGTTCCCGCCGCCTTCCACTTCTAACGTAAAATCCTAACTTAAAAACGGCCGGCACAAAAAAGAGCATAAACATGGCTTCGGCCATGAGCTGGCTTGAGATAATCGCCCCCACCGGCTCCAGTGCGAAGAGAAGAGCCCCTGCGGCAGCGGTTTTCCGGTCAAAGATTTTTTTCCCGAAAATAAAAACAAAAACCGCCGCGAGAGACATTAAAATAGCGCCCGCGAGCGCCGGAAGATAAAGCGAAGTTTTGAGATAAACAAATGGGACTAAAAACGCCGGGTAGAAAGGAGTCCGAAAATTATCCGGGTGGGGGGGTTGAGAAATCTGGGTGGAATAAATCCCCTCGGCGAGCATATTTTGGGCGGTCTGGAGATAATTCAAGCTGTCCGCGACATACAAAAGCGAACGCTCCGAATCAAAAGACCAGAGCACGAAAAGGCGCAGGAGCAAGGCCGCGGAAAAAATCAAAATAGCAATTTTGTTATCACTCATGCTTTTTTTGGATGAAATCTAAGATATTTTTGGCGCGGCTCCGCCATGTATATTTTTTTACGTCTTCCAGGGCGCGCCGGGAGATTTTTTGGGAAAATGCCTCATCATCCAAAACTCTCGCGATCCCTTCGGCAAACGCCCGGGGATTATCCGGCTCAACGAAAAAAGCGTTGAACTCATTCAATATCTCCCGCAAAGAAGGCAGGTCCGAGGCCACAATCGGAACACCCGAGGCCATGTGGGCAAAAAGCTTCAAAGGCGAGGTATAAAATTTCGAAATTTCGTATTTCGCGGAATTCGGGATTACCAAAACGTCGGCCGCTAGTTGGTTTTGAGGCAATGATTTATAAGGGAGGTAGCCGGTGAAAATAACGTCTGGATATTTTGACCGAAGCTCTTTTATCTGCGCTTTTCTCCCTCCCATCATAACCAACTTTGTATCTGGCGGAAACGAACGCGAGGCCTCCAGCAGAGTTTTATACCCCTTCCAAACATCAAAAAGCCCTATAAACATTACTATTCTTTTATCAAGAGGCAGATTTAATCTCCGCCTTGCCTCTTCCTTTGAAACCGAGACCTGAAACTCATTAAAATCTATCCCGTCAGGAGCGACCAGAATATTCTCTCCGCCTAAACCGCTTTCGATTAATTTCTTCTTAAGATACGACGTGAGAACAACGAGCTGGGAGGCGTTCTTTATTTCGGCGGGCAGAGTATGAACCTCCAGAACAAAATTTCTGAAGAAAAAACCGGCGAAATCTTCGCGAGTGTAAAGAAGGTCATATTTTTTAAACCAAAGATAAAATTTAGCGGAGAGAAGAAAAGTCAGGGATTCAATCCAAAAAGCGAACGGACCCAAAATAAAATCTAGCGGGATTAAATCCAGAACCGGAAGCTTTTTTATTCTGAAATTCTGCGTCACCGCGTAATAGTCAAAGGGATTCGCCTTTAGGTTGGTGAAGCGGCGCGGGAGAACAAGTAAAACTTCCTCGCCTAAATCCGAGAAGGCCTCGCACATTTTCATCACCTGAACGCCGTGAGCTCTCTCCGTGGGAAGGCGCATATTGGCGATGTAAACTATTTTCATTTGATTACAAAAATATGGAACCCGGAAGTTTGATTTTTAGACAGGAAAATATAATCCAAAATCCGGGCCGGCCAGATTAAAATACTCCGCAAATACGGGAGAAAATGCGTAATGGTTTCAAAAAAACCGCGGACTTTTTGAATTTCGATTTTCGAAAATTCCTTCAAAAGCTCCCGGACGCCGTCTTCCGAAAAACGCCAATAATCCTTGTAAAATCCCTTTTCAGCGTGATACGGGAATAAAAACGGCACATATAAAAATCCCTTGCCGCCTTTTTTCAAAACGCGATAAAGCTCTCCCGCAACCCGGCGCGGGTCCGCAACATGTTCCAAAACAGATTTGCAGATAACGCCGTCAAAACTTTCGTCTTGGAAGGGAAGATGGTGGATATCGCCCCTGATTACGCCCGGTCCCGGCTCGGCATTAATGTCAAAAACCACGTATTCGGAGCGCTCGAACAATTCTTTATACCGCGAAAGCCCTTTGGCGAAGGGCTCGTTCCCGCCCGCATCCAAAATCCGCCGGCATTTGGCAAGCTCCCTTATTTTCTCGTCAAAAAATTTATCCCAGTCCGTCATTTTAGAAATTGCCTCGCCCAAACTTGAAAGGTGATAAGCGACCAGAGAGTGTTCAAGTGATAAGATTTTGACTCCAAATGCTCGTCCAGCATTTTTTGAATTTCCTTGAAATCAAAAAGGTTCGCGCTCTCGGAACAATAATTTTCCGAAAGGGCCTCGCGGGCAAAATCTCTCAAATCGCCCCGGAGCCACTTGGAAGCCGGAGAAAACCAGCCTCGCTTCTCTTCCTTTAAAATAAACGGCGGCAGGTCCGCTTTCAAGGCCTCTCGAAAAATCCGCTTACCTTGAAGCTTAGTCCCTATTTTAAATCGGGAAGGAATTCTAAAAGCAAGCTTTACGAGCTCCGAATCCAGAATGGGAACTCTCTCCTCAAGGCCGTGCGCCATGGTGAGCTTGTCCGTGCGCAAAAGCGACTCGTCCTGAAGCCAGGTTTGAAAATCCGCCGCCATCATCTGATTCGTGCCGTCCCGCCAGTTTTTCGAAAAGTATTTTCCAAAAACGTCTTCGGCCGCTCCGGCATTATTAACCTCAGGTCTTAAAAAACGTCCTATCCTCGCCTCTTTCTGAGCCATAAAAGAGAGGAAGCGTTCCAATTTGGAAAATGAGAGTTTCGCCGCCAGACCCTCCCGCCCCGAAAAACGCTCCAGGCCTTTAAGTAAATTATTTGACAAAAAGGGGCGCAGAAACGGGCCAAAAGCTTCAATCTGGAAATTGTACCAGTAGCGGCCATATCCTCCAAAAAGTTCATCGCCCCCGTCGCCCCCGAAAGCTACCACCACTTCTTTTCCGGCAAATTCCGCCAACAAGTAAGTCGCAGCTTGAATCGGATTTGAAATCGGCTCATCCAAATGCCAAATGATCTTCTCGAAGTTTTCCTTAAGATGCCGTCCGCCTATCACAAGCTCGTGGTGTTCGGCTTTGAAATGCTCGGCGCTTTTTCTGGCAAGGACAAAATCAGCGTTGTAGCGCTCGCCCTGGACCGGCGTTTCAAAGCCCACCGAAAAAGTTTTTACTCCACCGCCGAGCTCCTTCGACATCGCGGCCAAAATCGCGGTAGAATCAATTCCGCCAGAGAGAAAAAGGCCCAAGGGGCGGTCCGAGACGAGCTGCCGCTTCACGGCCGTGAAGAACTTTTCCCGCACGAGGCGCTTGGCTTCCTCTTCTGATTCAATATATTCCCCTTCCTTAAGCTCCAAGAAGGGCTTAACTTCAAAATTTTGCCCGGACAAAACTCCGAAATGTCCCGCGGGAAACTTTTTTATCTCCCGCCACATCGTAAGCGGCGCTGGCACGTATAAAAAGCGAAAATAAAGATTCAGCGCTTCCGAATTCAAAGTCCGCGAAACATCATGACAAAAGACGGCTTTGGCTTCGGAAGAAAAAATAAAACGCCGGCCGTCAAAATAATAATAAAGCGGCTTCACGCCGACGGGGTCGCGCGCGAGATAAAGTTTTTTTTCAAAATCGTCCCAAATCGCAAACGCAAAAATTCCATTGAGGCGCGGGAGGCAAGACGGTCCCTCGCGGGAGAAAAGCTCCAAAAGAGTTTCGGTGTCGGAATGGGAACGGAATTTCGCGCCTCGCCCTTCGAGCTCTTGGCGAAGCTCCGGAAAATTATAAAGCTCGCCGTTATAAACAATCGTAAAGCGCCCATCCGAGGTTGACATGGGCTGATGGCCCGCGGGCGAGGTATCAATAACGGCAAGGCGACGGGAGCCCAAAGAAATTTCGTCAGCCAGAAAAAAACCGGCGTCATCCGGACCGCGATGACGTGTCAGCTCGTTCATTTTCCCGATAAGCTCCGGGTCTTTGAAATTAAATCCGTTTATGCCACACATGTTATATCTTCTTTATAACTATCGTGGGGCCGTTATTTTCCCGCTCAAAAATTTTCTTAAGACCGCCGCCGAAACCGTTCGTAACATCATCCTCGTTTTGCCGGAATCCTTCAAAGGTTTCAAGCGTCTCGCCCGTGTTCTGAAAATAATCGTCCACTCCGCGAAGTTCGGCAAACTCGGGGCTCAAAACCAAATACTCATAACCGCGGCTTTCCAGATAAGCTCCCGGGTTTTCAAAAAACTTGCCGGCTTTCACCGTGTAAAGGTTCAAAGAATGATAACGTTTTTCCGGAAGGAAGCGCGGCGGGAGCGTCCGTTCCGCCTCATCAATCTTTCGCAAGGAATCCGGGTCAAGCGTTTCTTGTTCAGCGATGGCCTCCGGAAGAGAAGGCAGACGGGCGAGGCGCGCCAATACCACCACTTTCGCTCCTTCCGGAACATACGCCTCAATCCACCTTGCAGCTTGAAACCTGGTATCATTTTTTAAAAGCAGAAAATCAAACCGTAAAACGCCTGTGAGCATTATTAAAAAAGCCAGCACCCATAAAAAAGCGGCGGCGGGTTTTAAACCGCCCGCAGCCTTCTCCCAAACGGCATAAAGGCCGTACCCGGCGGTAACGGCAAAAACGGGATAGAGCATCAAAATATAGCGGTCGAGATGAAAGAAAGCAAAATAAAAAATTGCGATATAAAAAAGGATAAACCCAAAAACCGGCAAAAAATATTCCCTTCTGTAAAAAAAACTGAAAATCAATCCCAGAATTAAAAATAACAGAAGAGCGGGCTCGGTCTTAAAAAGCCCCTCCAGATAAAAACTGTAACCTTTCAAAAAACCGGTTAAACTTCGGGCGGGCCCCGTGATATTTTCCAGGCCCACCACCGAACCGAGGGGATATAAGAAAAAAGCCAAAAGTCCGAGACCGATAAGGAGC
>ORJL010053843.1_pt1 | contig 16171 bp, 14 predicted proteins | sample 1779941 | NCBI WGS metagenome assembly ORJL01 (sample SAMEA104232317, study PRJEB22302) | groundwater metagenome | biome: forest; feature: aquifer; material: groundwater | place: USA | collected 2011-08-07 | depth 5.8 m | reverse complement strand
TTGATTGCCCTTATTGTCCTGGGGAAGAAATTGTCCGGAAAAATCTATAACCAAGACGATTTAACGGTATTCCAAATATTAGCCAATCAGTCGGCGCTGGCGATTGAAAACGCGCAGTTTTACGAGGATATGAAGAAGACCCAGGAACAGCTTTTCCGCGCCGAGAAGATGGCCACGATCGGGACCATGGCCGATGGGCTTTCCCACCAGATGAATAACCGCCTGCACGCCATGGGGTTTATCACCGGGGACGCGCTCGATTCGATCGCCCTAAAAAAAAAAGAACAAATCCCTGCCGATATGCAGGGGTTAATAACTGATCTCGAATACGCGCTTAAAAGGATCCAGGATAATGTCAAGCAGGGCGGGGAAATCGCTCAGGGGCTCTTGAAATATACCCGCAAAGGCGAGGAGGGGTTCTCGCCCATTGATTTAAATAAGCTCCTGGATTCCACGGTGGAAATGCTCCAGTTTAAAATCAAGTTCAGTGAACTGGAGCTGGTCAGAAATTTTCCGCCTTCGCCGATCACCCCGCTCATTAAGGGCAATTTCACCCAGCTGCAGGAAGTCTTTTTCAACATCATCGACAACTCGTACGACGCCATCGTTCAGCGCAAGAGTGAACTCAAAGAGCCCGGGTTTAAAGGGCGCGTGGAGATTACGGCCGAAAAAGTTGACGGCCAACTGCAGATTACGCTCACCGACAACGGGATGGGCGTTAAAAAGGAAGATTTTAACAAGCTCTTCGCGCCATTTTTCACCACCAAGCTCTCGAGCAAAAAAGGAACTGGTTTAGGGCTTTACGTCATCCGCCAGATCATCGAGGAGAACCACAAGGGGAAGGTGGAGTTTACGTCCGAGCATCAAAAGGGGTCGGTGACGAAGATATTGCTGCCGGTGGCGGTGTAGTTGACACACCTTCCCATTCGTAGAAAAAATTTCAAATGAACACTCCCCGCAGCAGAGCTGCGGGGTATCTCAATGGAAGGTCTGAATGGTTCATTCTTCGAAGCCGAATACCCAAACCCTACTTCGCTCCAAAACTTCGCTTCGCTGCGTTGGGGAGCTTCGTAGGGTTCTACTTTCGCCTTCATCCCCGCAGTAAACTGCGGGGTATTCGGCGAAGTAGAATAAAATTTGACAAATATCTCATATTGAGATATACTCTAAACGTGCACATCATCTCGCGGAAAAGACTCAAAGAATTTTGGACGAGGCATCAGAATAGTCAGAAACCCCTGGATGTGTGGTTTAGGATCATTGACCGAAATATTTTTGAAACATTTAATGAATTAAAAAAAGTTTTCCCAGCAGCCGATAAAGTGGGAAACAAAGTCGTCTTTAATATCGGTGGTAATAAGTATCGGCTGATTACAAGCATTCATTTTAACCGTAGAAAAGTCTTTATTCGTCATATTTTAACCCATGATGAATATGATCAAGGAGGCTGGCAAGATGCTTAAAACTATCGAAAAAATTGAAAAAATTGGTTTTCAAAAAGCCTGGATGGTGGTCGAGGAAGGCTTGAGCATCCATAATGAAGGAGATTACAAAAGGGCTGTTGAGGTTATGGACCAGCTTTTAGAAGAAATTGGCGATGATGAAGATCACCCTCTTTATGAATATTTAGATGTGCTGGCAACGATGATCGAAAGTTACGAAAAAGACCATTGCCCCATCAACAAATGTTCCACCGCTGAGATCCTGCAATCTTTGATGGAAGAGCATAGTTTAAGGCAGTCCGATCTGCCAGAAATTGGGAGCCAGGGTGTAGTTTCTGAGATCCTGCACGGCAAACGGCAATTGACACTCCATCAGATTAAAGCCTTAAGTGAACGTTTCCATGTGACCCCAGTAACATTTATCGATTAACAAAAAGACGGTTTAGGGCTTTACGTCATCCGCCAGATCATGGAGCCCACGGGCAAAACCGTTTTCGCGGAATCCTGTAAGGATCGAGGAGAATCATCCGCCTTCGCCGAAGACAAAGATTCGATGGTACGGCTACGGCGCGATTCCGCCCCACTACAAGGCGGATGAATGAGGGGCCGTACCTGCACGCCGAAGTGCGGTGTTTCGGCACGCAGGCGTGGGGCTCCACAAGGAAAAGTGGATTTTACATCCGAGTATCAGAAGGGCTCAGTCACAAAAATTTTACTGCCCGTGGCGGGTCAGCCTTGACAATTGAGCATATTACACGTATACTATACGTGGAGGTGAAAATTATGCATAAAAAATTAACTGTTACTATCGATCAAGAAGTTTATGAAGGGTTGCATAAAGTCTTAGGGCCAAGACACATAAGTCAGTTTATAGAATCGTTAGTCCGCCCTCACGTAATTTCTTCTGATCTTTTTAGCGTTTATCAAGAAATGGCTGAAGATGAAAGACGGGAGAAAGAAGCTCTTGAATGGTCAGAGGGACTCATGGTCACATCGGAATTTCAAAAGCAAAATTCCGATTCCCCGCTGCTTTCTGAGGAAAGCAAACGCGGGGGACAAGATAGGCACAAAAATGCCGATGTGACCCCTGTGCTTAGTTTTGCTCCGCAAAACTACAGGGCCCGAAGGGGAAGATAGTGCACGAGCGTAAGCGAGTGCCTATCTTGGAGACATCCAAAATGACCCGAGGTGAAGTTTGGCTGGTGAATTTTGACCCTTCTGTCGGTGGAGAAATGCAGAAAACAAGGCCTGCCATCATTATCAGTAATGATGCCGCCAACAAATTTCTCAATCGTGTTCAAGTGGCCCCCGCCACTTCTAACATTGATCGGCTTTACCCCAGTGAAGCGTATGTTACTTTTTTAGGGAAACAAAGTAAGGTAATGGCTGATCAATTGATGACCGTGAGTAAAAAGCGTTTAATCAAACGTCTGGGCAGGATAAGTTCCACGGAGATGTCAGATATCGAACGGGTACTTAAGGTTCAATTAGGTTTGATCTGTTGATCATTGGTTACGCCGCTTGAACTTTGTGTGGGAGGTGCGTAATTTATTACGCCCTACGCAGGGTTTGATAAATCAAACCCCTACAGATAATGAAAGGTCCATATGTCAAAACTACTCATCGTCGATGACGAAATTGATGTCCGGGAATTCGCCAAGCGCTTTTTTAACAAGCGTAACATCGAGGTTTTTACGGCGAGCGGCGGGATAGAGGCTTTAAAAATTATTGACGAACAAAAGCCTGACCTGGTTTTGTTGGACGTGCGCATGGAAGAGATGACCGGAGTCGAGGTCTTAAAAAAGTTACGCGAGCAAAAGAATGATATCAAAGTCATCATGGTGACCGGCGTTGAGGACGAAACCGTCATCAACGAGGCCAACAGCTGGGGCTGCCGCGGGTATATTCACAAACCGCTGATTTTGGAAGAACTTGAGAAAATCGTGATGGAGGAGTTGGGTAAATGAAAATCGATTACAAACGAGAACTCGAGCAGGCCAGCAAGGGCATGATTATGATCCATGACCCGAAGGTGCTCATCAAGCTCATCGTCCGCATGATTGTGCATAAACTCAATATCAAGCACGCGGCCATGATTCTTTATAAACCGGAAAAAAACGCCTACATCCTCGATATCTCCCGCGGCAAACAAGGAGTGCGGATCCCAACGGGTTTTGCCCGTTTTGATAAAACCAGCCCCATCATTCAACTTTTTAATAAAAAAGAATTCAGGTCTTTGAACCTTAACGGCAACGCGATTTTATCCGAGGACATCAACCGCATGATCTGGAAAGAAGGCTTGATTGAAAATAATAAAAGTAATGGCACGCGGGAACTTCTCAATCAGGTCGATGAACAGATGCGCACTTTAAGCGTGAGCGCCTGCGTCCCGGCCTATTACCAGAAAGAGCTTATGGCGGTTCTTTTGCTGGGAGAGAAAGATGACAGCACAAAATTTAAACAGGACGAACTGGACTTTTTCGCGGCACTGGCGTCCGACGCGGCCATGGCCATCCGTAACGCCCAGCTCTTTGAGCATTATAAAAAAGAAGCCGAACGCAACCGCGAACTTTTTATTCAGACGATCATTGTCTTAGGATCCACCATCGAAGCCAAAGATTCCTACACGCAAGGACATACCGAGCGCGTCACCCGCTACGCCTTATCCATTGCCCGTCAGATGGTGGCCAACGGTTCAACCGAGTTTGAAGATAAGTTTTTTGAGAATCTTTACATCGCCGGCATGCTCCATGACATCGGCAAAATCGCCGTCCAGGAATCCATCTTAAATAAAAAAGGAAAATTAACCGCGGCCGAATACGCCCAGATGAAACTCCATACCATCCGCGGCGCGGAAATGATCAAACCTCTTAATCTAGCCAAAGAGTGTGTCGACGGGATTCATTACCATCACGAGTGTTTTGACGGCAGCGGATACCCGGAAGGATTAAAGGGAGCGGAGGTTCCAATTTCCGCGGCGATCGTCGCTGTCGCGGATGCCTTTGACGCGATGACCACTGACCGCCCTTACCGCCGAGGCTTCAAAAAAGAAATCGCCATCCAGGAAATTCAGAAAAAAAACGGCACGCAGTTTAATCCCCTGCCCGTGAAGGCGATCGTGGAGTTGTTTGAACAAGGGAAAATATAGGTAAGTAAGAACTACGAAGTAGGAAGTAAGAAGAAAGCAAAGAACCCCAATTCCCCCGTTGGAAACACTAGAAAGTAAAAACCAGGAAGTAGGAACTAGAAAGGGGGAAACATGGGATACAAAGGATATCGGGATTTAAGAGTTTATCAAATGGCTTATCAATTATCTATGGAGTTATTTGAGATCACCAAAAAATTCCCAAAAGAAGAGAAATATTCCTTGGTAGATCAAGTAAGAAGATCATCAAGAAGCGTACCGGCCAATATTGCCGAAGCCTGGATGAAAAGAATATATCAGAAAATGTTTATCAGCAAAATTATTGATTCTATGGGAGAAGCCGGCGAGACAGAAGTATGGTTAGATGTATCCAGAGACTGTGGCTATTTAGAAGTAAAAGACTATGAACGGCTTTTTAATGGTTACCAAGAAATCAATCGAATGCTTAACGGTATGGTCGAGAAGGCCGATCGCTTTTGTATACATCGCGATTAGCTTTCTTTCTAGTTCCTACTTCTTACTATTACTTACGAGCCTGCGCCTACCCCAAATTCCTCTTAATGCTCTCGAGAATGTCGGTGGAATGGAAGGGCTTGACGACATAGTCGCGGGCCCCCAGCCGGGTCATTTCACCCGCGGTCTCCGAGGAGCGGTACCCGCTGATCATCACCACGGGAAGTTTGGGATAATTCTTCTTGATTTCGGTTAAAGCCTCGATGCCGCCCATGAGCGGCATTTTGATGTCGAGAAAGACAAGCGCCACATCAGCCGAGTTTTTAAGGCACTCCAGGCATTGTTCCCCGCTCGTGGTGATGATTAAATCGTACTCATTTTCCAGAATCACTTTCAACGACTCGCGAACGCCCTCTTCGTCATCGCAAATCAGAATCTTTTTGGAAGTAGTTTTAGATGCAGCCATAATTTTTCTCCTTTTCAGGGACTAGCCGCTCAGGGCTAGCCGCTAGTTTAATCACTGTTACAAAACAACGGGGGTGACGACGCAAACAACGCGCGCGGTTTTCGCGCCCTTATTGGCCATCACGTGCTCTAAAGACGCGTCAAAATATAAGGTATTGTTTTTAGCCAGGGAATAGGCGTCCGACCCGACTTTCATATCGATCTTTCCATCGATCACATACACAAATTTTTCCGTGCCGAATTTGCCCTGTTCCTTGTTGGTCTTGCCGCCGGGCTCGATTTTTAAAAGAATCGGCATCATTTTTTTTCGGAAAATGTTGGAGGTCAAAATATCGCAGGAGCATTTATCGTTGTGCACGAAAATATCCGAGATCGTTTTAGGCGTCTTCATCTGGGCCTTTTCCTCTTCGGTGACAATGTCGGTGTAAAGCTCCGTTAAGTTGATGCCTAACGCCTTGGCCACTTGAACATGGCACTCGAGGGTGCCGGTCATCTTTAAGTGCTCGATGCGGCTTAAAGTAGCTAACTGCACGCCGCTTTTCTCCGCGAGTTCAATGAGTTTCATGCCTTTTTGTTCTCGTAATTCTTTAATTCGTTTTCCTATATACATGGGGAAGTCCTTTTGTTTATAAAGGTTATATGTTATTGGGATTTAAAATAAGCATACCATACCTTGTTAATGTGTCAACTAATTATTTAAAATATAAAATATTTTTTAAGGCGCAGCCATAACTTGTGTGTTTACAGATATTTATAATATTATATTTTTAAAAAATAATTTGACAAATGAACATTAGTATGTTATCCTTGTATTAATCTCAAAATTTGATATCTCCCCAGCATGGGCACCCTGTTCACTGCTACGAAAAGGAGAATCAAAATGTTATGGAGCTTTGCACAACCAATAGCATCAAATCCAAGGAAACAAAGCGGAATATTGGCTTCCACACTACAAATGGTTCAGCAAAGGCCAATAACGGTTTTAAGAGTTTTCCTGGTCTTTAGTCTTTGGTCTCTACTCAACACAACAATGGCCCATGCCGCCCCAGAGTGGCAAAAAATGACCACTAACCTTACCGATACCGATTTACGCGCGATTGCCATTAACCCCAGCGCGCCTTCCTCTATATATGCCGGATCAGCCACCGCGCTTTACCAGTCAACCAACGAAGGCAAGGATTTCAAGGCTGTTTTAACGCCGACAGGCGGAGAGAAAGCCATCCGTCAGATTTATATTTCCCCCAAAGATCCTACCCGCGTTTACGCGGCCACCGAAGCCGGGCTTTTTGAAAGCGCCAACAGCGGCCAAACCTGGCAAAGAATCTATTCTTCCTCCAATAAAAATGAACAAAGCGCTTTATCGATTATTGAAGACAATGAAATTTTATTTTTAGGCACCAAAAGCGGCTTGTTCTTTAAAAGTGTATTTGAAGCAACCTGGCGCAGAATGGAAACGGACCTCAACCACGATCCGGTTTATTACAGTGCCGCGGATGAAGGTTTTCTTTATTTTGCCACAGACGAAAAACTTTTTAGATTTGATAAAGCCGCTAAAAAGTTAAAAATTATTTTTACCGTAGGCCTTGGCCGTTCCTCGGAACCAATCCTGGAAAACGAAGATGGTCTTCCAGCCGATGAGCAAAATCGCAGTGTCAATTTCTTGGGCGTGAACTCCTCGTTAAATATTATTTTTCTTGCGGCGAGAACCGGTATTTATCTTTCCAAAGATCAAGGACAGAAATGGGAGCGTCTTGAAGCGGCGAGCGTTCCCGTTGAACATCTGACCTCTTTAAAAATTCTAAGCCACGGATGTCCGGAAGGCTCGTCGTCTTGCTTCAGCCTTCTGGCCGCGACCACGAAGGGAGCCTTTCTCTACGCCAATGGGCGCTGGCAGGCCGTTTATCAAGGAATGGAAACCAACAATATCCGTTCTGTCGCCCTCGACAGCCAAGAAAATATTTATGCCGCGACCAACCGCGGCCTTTTTTTATTGGCGTTAGAGAAAGCGCTTCCCTCGGGTCTTACTTCTTCAGAACTGAATCGAGATTACAAAACATTATCCGAATATTTTGCGGATGAACCAACAGTACGTGAAGTTCATAATCTCGCGGTAGATTACGCGGAAGTTAACCCAAATAAAATTTTAGATTGGCGGGAATCGGCAAAAAAAAGCGCCTGGTTGCCTTCGTTAAGCCTGGGAATAGATGAAAATCGAAACTGGGATACATCGGACAATTTCTCAACAGGTACTAGCACTATCCCTAAAGATCGGGTAGGTCCAGATGATAAAAGTTTCGGACATGATTTAAACTGGGATGTTTCTTTAGCCTGGGATTTTTCAGAATTAATCTGGAATCCGGATCAGACATCAATCGATAGCCGCTCGAAGCTGATGGTTGAACTACGTGAAGATATTTTGGATCAAATTACACGGCTGTATTTCGAACGCCGGCGCGCGCAGATGGAATTGGTGAATCTGGCCTCACTCGACGCGCCAACGCGCTTTGACAAGGAAATGCGCGTGGAGGAATTAACCGCGCTCATCGACGCCTATACCGGCGGGCGGTTTAGCGAGGAGATCGCGCGCCGTAAAGCGCTTAAAGAAAATATACAAGACAAACAACCCCAGACGTTGAACCAAACAAGGAGTCCTTCGATGTCACTCAGGACTTTTAATCCCACCGCAATAGGTGGCGGTGGAAAATAAAATGGTGAGCGGCGTCGAACCAAACAAGGAGGAAATGAAATGGTACGAAAAATGTTGATGTTAACAATCTTAACCGCGTTTTTAGGAATCACAACGGCCGCGACAGCGGAAGATGTTTTTACGACACCTAACGGCACCAAATACCACAAAGAAACATGCCGTCTGGTGAAAGATAAAGAGAATATCCAAACGCTTGACAAGGAGGACGCCCTCGAAGAAGGTTACGAGCCCTGCAAACGCTGCTCTAAGGAAGACTTAAGCAACGCTGAGGATAAGGAAACCCCAAACGAGGCATCTTCAAAAAGCAAACAAAAATCAAAGAGTTAAACTCAAAAAATTGAGTCTGGGGCTGTTTGTTTTTTAATTTTTGGTATTTTCCACCTGAGGTGGATCCGCCTTTGGCGGAAATTTTTAAAGGGGTGTGTTCTTCTGATAGTCAGAACGGCTGAGTATCAAATGGGGAAACAGGAAGGTGAACGGGGGCCCTTCGATTCTCTTCGGGAATCGAAGGGAAATCGAAGGGTCGATACTCAGCACCCCTTTTTATTAAAATCAACAGAAAGGAACCATCATGTCAATACCGCTCGAAGTAAAAGTCCGCCGCATTCATAAACTCACCAGCAACCACGGCCTCAAGGCCTTCGCGGATATTATTATCAACGAGGCTATTTTGATCAAAGGCATCCGGGTGCTGGAAGGCAGTAACGGCATATTTGTCTCCATGCCGCGCGAGCAGTCGCCCAAGGATAAGAAATGGTATGAAACAGTCAAGTGCCTGACCAAAGAAACGCAGGCGCTGGTGAGCGAAGAAGTGTTAAAAGCGTACGCGCAAGAAGATAGCAGTCAAAATTAAACGAAGGGATTCAAATGGGCCAATTAATTATAACTGAAACTATCCATGACAAGATTTTCTTGATTCGCGGTCATAAGGTTATGCTCAGCATACACTTAGCGGAACTTTATGAGGTAGAAACAAGAATTCTTGTTCAAGCAGTGAAAAGAAATGCGGAGCGATTCCCACCAGATTTTGTATTCCAAATTACACCTGAAGAAATGGAATCTTTAAGATCACAAATTGTGATCTTAAACGACCCTGACATCAAAATTTCAAGGTCACAATTTGTGACCTTGAAACGAGGGCGTCATATTAAATATCTCCCCTACGCCTTTACGGAGCAAGGAGTAGCGATGCTCTCAAGCGTTCTGCGCAGCAAGCGGGCGGTTTTAGTCAACATCGCCATCATGCGGGCGTTTGTGAAGTTACGGGAAATTTTATCCACTCATAAAGAACTAGCCGCCAAATTTAGAGAGTTAGAGGAACGTGTGGGTCAACACGATAGTGATATTCAGGCAATTTTTGAGGCGATCCGTCAGCTAATGGAACCACCCGTGAAACCAAAAGTGCCTATTGGATTCCACCCATGATGAATAAATCCAAACGATACATTTTCACGTCCGAAAAGGGCAAAAAATATCACAACCGCCTTTGCTATTTAATGCAGAGCCAGAATATCTATCAATTTTTTTATCACCAGGCTTTAAAGGAAGGGTATGAACCTTGTAAAGTATGCGCCAAAAACAAAGGAGGGGAGTCTTATGATCAAACGTAATTTTATCACATTATTTTTGCTTTCACTTGTTTTGAGCATCAATGGCCTTGTTTTGGCCCAGGAGCAAATAGAGAGTCCATCTCAAGAACCAGTTTCGGAAACAAGCGCGGCCGTCCCCACAGACAATCGAGAATCCGAAGAACAAAACTCAAATAGCCAAAACACCTCTGTTCAATCTATTCCTCCAAACGGACAAGAAACCGAAACCTCGGATGTTCTAACCGGTGGCGGATCTGACCCTTTAGCGGGTGTCCTTCCCTATACCAGCAGCACCAAGATTAATGTCGACCCTTCCTCAGGCAGCGCCTCAACATCCTTCCCTATTAGTGTGCCGCCCGGCCGCGCCGGGATTCAACCCAGTTTAGCGTTATTTTACAATTCAGGCCTTAAGAACGGCCCCTTTGGCATGGGCTGGAATTTGAGTCTTGGCTCAATTGAAATATCCACGAAAAAAGGCCTGCCTAAATATACCGTGTCAGATCATTTTGTGTTAAACCAGGGAGGCAGCGAGGAGCTGGTGTGGGATGAGACTTCAGAATTTTACCGGGCCAAAATCGAAGGCGCGTTTATGAAGACTGAGCACCTTAATGATGAGAATGGTGATTACTGGCTAGTTACTGATAAAAAAGGCACCCGTTATCATTTTGGTTTTGCTGATTCGCTGGCCCAGCAATTTGATCCAAATAATTCAGCTCATATTTTTAAATGGTATTTGAACAGAGTCGAAGACCTCTTTGGCAACTACATGATCATCGAATATGCAAAAGATCAAAACCAGGTTTATCCTTCAAAAATTTTGTATACGGGTAATTCTAAACTAGGATTTGAACTTGATCCTTACGCGCAGGTTGATTTTGAATATGATGAAACCCGCGATGATGTGAGCATAACTTCCATGGCCGGTTTTGAAGTGCGGACCGCGTGGCGGCTTAAAAAAATTGATTGTTTCGCCAATGAGAATTTACAGCAGAGTTACCAGTTAAGTTATGAAATAAGCCAGGCGACCAGCCGCAGTCTTTTAAAAGAAATCACGGCTTATGGCGCCGATGGGGGAAGACTGCCCGCGACTCTGTTTACTTATCAAAATGAAGATAACCCTTCCCCGGTGACTTACAATTTTTCTTCGAAGCAGGGAATCATGAATATCGGAGATGCTTTATGGAATCATCAACAAAACGGCCAGGGGAAGATCTACGTGGAGGATTTCGAAACGATAGGAGGCACCCATTGGGAGAGCGATTCCTATGGAGCATTAGAGTTTACTTCGAATTCTTCAACATATAATGCCTTCTGGACGTATCTGTATGTTGAAACCCAGCGGACATTAGAGGTTCATTACGCCAGTGACGGCTATATAGAGTGCTGGGTAAACAATGTTAAAAGAACGGGTAATGACGCTGGCGGCGACTACGTTTGGTCCTGGCCATTAAATGAGGGATGGAATACAGTCGTCATCACTGGCTACCATAACCAGAATTTCTATTTTGATTTAAGTACTGAATTGACCTCTACCGGCGTTCCTAATCATGCTGATCTGATGGATTCCGCGAGTCAAGGGGTTCCCCAGTTAGGCGGGGATTTTAACGGGGACGGATTATCTGATACTGGCACTTTTTTTCGTAAAGATGGGACTGTTAAAGTCAAACTGGCCACCCTCAACGGGTTTGAGCCGGAGACAATCTGGCTGAACAACGAATCGTGGAAAAAATTGGATGTTATCCCGGGGGACTTTAACGGTGACGGGAAAACCGATATTGCCAGTTATGACCGCAAAAACGGTCCGTGGCAAGTGGCCCTATCCAATGACAAGGGTTCTGGTTTTGATACTCCCACACAGTGGTTATCTGACAGCCACACCGGAGATGATGTCTATGGCCCTAACGCGGCAGACATGAACGCGGATGGGTTAACCGATGTCCTCATCTTTTATAAAAATAAAGATACCAAGAAGATAAACGTGGAGATTCTCTTCAATAAAGTCATCAACGACAAACACGTTTTTGTCTTAAATGATCCTGATTGGCGGCCTTCCATCGGGCCGGACACCCAACTCCCCTTTACGGCTGATTTTAATGGGGACGGACTGCCTGATTTTGGAAGTTTTGACAAAGGCGGGGGGAGCTGGCAGTTTTTTCTTAATCCCGGGCGTATCGGTGCCGAGTTTATAGTTATTATACCCACCGATCCGGAGATGGTCGGTTTTGGCGCGGGAAAACAAATCACTATAGCTGATTTTAACGGGGACGGGTTAACTGATATTGGGTATTACGAAGAATATTACGGGAAAGTTTTCTACAAACTTTCCCTGGGCGGGGATAGCTTTGGCCCAACCCAGCAGATTCCCTTTAACTTCAGCCCTAATCAGACATCGATCCAGATACAGTCGAGCGATTTTAACGGTGATGCCGTGGCCGACTTCGTCTCCTCCAATGGCCTTGGCCTCGTGGAGACATCTTTTTCTCAGCCTGAGGCTGATCTAAAAGGCGCGAAAGTGTCTGATCTTCTTTTTGAAAGTAAAAACGGCATCGGCGGGGCCACGGAACTGGTTTATACATCCTCGTGCTTCAATAAAGATCAACAGACATTTCTGCCCTTTTGTATCCCTCTGGTGAGCTCGGTCGTGGTTACGAACGATTTCAATGCAAACGACCGCTATGAAACAAAATACGAATACATTAAAGGACTCTGGGACCGGGATGACCGGGAATTCCGCGGGTTTGGGGAAGTTAAAACCATCGACCCTGATGGGAATTACAGTATTGCCGAATTCTTACAGGACGATGATATTCTGAAAGGACGGCCATCGAGGCAGAGAAGTTTTGATGCTTCCGGCAGTAAATACACTGAAACTCTCAATACCTGGGATTCTTTTCTGGTGGCAGATCGCGGCGAAAAGATTTATTGTCCTTACTTAAAACGCGCGGATCAATACACGTATGAAGGGAAACAAACCGCCAAACGCACCGCCGTTGAGTACGGTGTTCCTGATAGTTATGGGAACATCACCGACACCTCTGAGCTGGGGGAGGTAGATTTCATTTCGGGCGCCGATCTCTCCACGGAAGATAACCGTTACAGCCAGACGGTTTATCTTTCCAATGATCTTTACAATGAAACCAACTGGCTGGTAGGGTTACCACAGCAGACATTGATAAAAAATTCTAATGGCCAGGTCTTACGCGAGAGTCATTTTTTCTACGACACGCGGGGGCGTGGACTTTTGACTCAAAAAGAAGATATTTCAGGCGAGGCAGCTAATCCCATCACTCAATACGAATACGATGAATATGGAAATTTAAAGAAAACAATCGATCCATTAAATCATCCAACCACCATTACCTACGATTCTTCTTACCATTTATTTCCTTTAACAACAGAGAAGGCCTTAGGGCAGACGGTGATTAACGAATATTATGGAGTCAATGAAACCGTCGTCGAAGGGTATGGCCTTTGGGGACAGCTAAAATTAAGCACCGATCCCAATAACCAAACGGTAAAAAAATTCTATGATGAATTTGGACGGGTCAAAAAAACCATCAGCCCCCTGGATTCCGCGTTACTTCCCACGAGCGAAGCAGCGTACGATCTTAATACTCTTCCTATCCGCGTCAGGAGCAAGGCTCGTGTTGAGTCTGGTAAAGAGGCAATGATTGAAACGATACAATTCTACGACGGGTTAGGGCGTCCCATTCAAACCAAGTCGCTGGCTGCCGAAGAAGGGCAGTATGTGGTCAGCGGCCAGACGGGGTATAACCGCCGGGGGCTGGTGGATCGCCAATACCTTCCCTTTTTTACAACGGAACCGTTTGACATAGTCACTGCCATTGATTTAAGTAAACCCTCAACTCGTTTTGAATATGACGCGATGGGCCGCGCGGTTAAAACCTTTCATCCTGATGGGACATACGCGCAAGTTAAATACGATCAATTGGTAACAACCACAGTGGATGAGAATTTTCATCAACAGCGGTCCGTGTTTGATGTCTCTGGCCGGATGATTCAAAGAGATGAATATGAAGGAACATACCCAACGCCCAATCCCGCGGCTACACCCTATGCCAGCACCTCTTACGAATACGATTTGCTGGGGAATTTGACTAAAGTCATTGACGCGCATCTTAATGAAACGGAAATTGCCTATGACATGCTGGGCCGCAAAAAGAATATGACGGATCTGGACATGGGATTCTGGCAGTATTTTTATGACCTCAGCGGCAACCTCGACTATCAAATTGATGCTAAACAACAGCGTCTCGATTTTGATTACGATGAGCTTAATCGTCTGCGCAACAAACGCGATGAGGCTCGGATGAATGTGGATTATATTTACGATCCAGAAGATATTCCGTTTGCCCGAGGACGTTTGCATCGCGCCCAGTATGGCTCGGATGTCTCCGACGCGCAAGGCAATAACACGGAATTTACCTACGATGCGCTTGGCCGGGAAGTGGAGTCCGTTAAGACCATCGATGCCATGAATTACAAGGTGGGGCGCTCCTACGACGCGCTTAACCGTTTAAAGAAAATTGTTTACCCGCAAGGCGAGGAATTATACTACAGCTACAATGCCGCCGGGCAGATCAAGACCGTATCGGAAAAATTTATTCCCGATGATGAGCTCCCGCCTCAAGATCTAGAAACCGTTTTTTTTCTGCATGCGGATGAGGATTTCGCGGACGCGGCGGGAAGGCATAGCGTAAGCGCCTACGGCGCGCGCGTTGATACCTCCGAAAGCAAATTCGGCGGGGCCTCGGTGCTTTTTGACGGCAATGGAGATTATTTGACTGTGCCCGACAGCGAGGATTGGAATTTTGGGACGGAGGATTTTACGATTGATTTTTGGACTAACTTTAATAGTACGAATACTACTTATGCTAATTTTGCTGGTCAAAACGATGGAGCAGGAAACAATTGGACATTTAGATGTGTAGAACCCGGAGAACCGCAATCGTATATTCAATTTTATGTTGTCAGCGCGGGAGCGGAAATAGTAAATTTACGCGCGAATTGGGTTCCTTCTCTTAACACCTGGTATCATTTAGCTGTCGTTAGAAGCGGTAATGATTTTACAATTAAAATCAATGGAGAAAAAGTTGTAACGGATACGTTTAATATAACTATGCCCAATGTCGCTTCAACGCTCGATATGGGAACCTTCTCAGGTTATGACTTTAACGGCTGGATGGATGAATTCATGATTCAGAAGCCCGCGCAGCCTGTTACTCTTAATATGAAACTCCACATTCCTGCGGACGGGGAAGACGGGTCGATGGTGTTTACCGACGCCACGAACAGACACACAATCACCAACCATGGCGGGGCCTCGGCGCTTTTTAATGGCAGGGCCGGTTATTTGACGATTCCCGACAGCGACGACTGGAATTTTAGGACGGGAGATTTTACCATCGATTGCTCGGTGAGATTTGCCTCAACCGCGGGATCTCAGACAATTTTTTCTCAGTATTCCAAAACCAACACCAACGCCTATATGCAGCTTTCTGTAACTCCAGATTCAATAGTATTCGAACACTATAGTAACGATGGGACTCGGCTGTTCAATAAGTCAGAGGGTTGGGGACACAAAATAAATATCTGGTATCACGTTCAACTCAAAAGAGACATCAACGGTTTTCATTTCATTGTGGATGGGGAAGAGTTAGGGCCACCCGAGGTCGACCCAAATGCGATCACGGATTATACAGAAGGAGTTACTATTGGAGCTCTTAATCAATGGTTTCTTAATCAAAGATATACCAGCAATTATTTTAACGGCTGGATCGATGAGTTAAAGATCATAAAACCTGATGGTATGAAACTCTACATCTCGGCTGAGGGGACAGACGGTTTACAAGCCTTTGTGGATGAGACCGGCAGGCATATAATTATGGCTCATGGCCAGGCCCAGATTGATATGGCCGAAGGATCCGGCGGCGCGGAAATTGACACCGCCCAAAGCCAGTCTGGCGGGGCCTCGGCGCTTTTTGACGGCACGGGCGATTATTTAACGATGCTCGACAGCGATGACTGGAATTTTGGGACGGGAGATTTTACCATCGATTGCTGGGTAAAATTTGCCGAAATCACCGGAACCCAGACGATTTTTTCTCAGTATTCCAAAATCAACGTCAACGCCTATATGCAGCTTTCTGTAACTCCAGATTCAATAGTATTCGAACACTATAGTAACGACGGGACTCGGCTGTTTGGGATGTCAGAGGGTTGGGGACACGAAATAAATATCTGGTATCACGTTCAACTCAAAAGAGACATCAACGGTTTTCATTTCATTGTGGATGGGGAAGAGTTAGGGCCACCCGAGGTCGACCCAAATGCGATCACGGATTATACA
>ORJL011803813.1_pt1 | contig 16173 bp, 20 predicted proteins | sample 1779941 | NCBI WGS metagenome assembly ORJL01 (sample SAMEA104232317, study PRJEB22302) | groundwater metagenome | biome: forest; feature: aquifer; material: groundwater | place: USA | collected 2011-08-07 | depth 5.8 m | reverse complement strand
TGCGACCGTTAGGCATCCAGCTTCCTTGGCTGTATGAGCAATGATTGGAGCTGCTCCTGTGCCTGTGCCTCCGCCCATTCCACAAGCTATGAAGACCATGTCCGCACCCTTGATGGCCTCCTGAATTTCTTCTTTAGTTTCTTCTACAGCTCGTCTTCCGAGATCTGGATTCATACCCGTACCCAATCCTTGAGTCAGGTTCTTCCCGATGTGAATTTTTTTCTTCGCTAGTGAGTGATGCAAGTCTTGAGCATCAGTATTGATAGAAATGAAATCCACTCCCTTAACCCTAGAATTAATCATATGATTCACGGCATTCTTGCCTGAACCTCCAACTCCGAGAACCTTAATCCTGGCAAACGCTTCTACTTCTGGTTTTATTTGTGGCATGGTCTTTAATTAATGAGATGGGCCTATAGTACAGAAACCCGAACCAAAAGAAAAGGAGTTGACAAAAATCGTAAATGATTCATGAAAAAGCACAAAATTGGACAAAAAGAAACCGCCACATCGTGAGACGTTGCGGTCTCCAATGTAGCGGTGTGTCTGGTTCTCGTGATTCTGGGTGTTAAGTCGCTTTTGTTACGAATGATCGTCGAGAGATTCTCTCTCCTCCCTTGCCCTGTCGATGGCCCGAAGAAGAAGCCACGAATAACCGGGAACAACGACGAGAAAGACCACGACATGAGTCCAGAACCAAAGCTTCTCGCTCATACAACCTCCAGATTACAATGTACTGAAGTGTCCGATTTGACGGACGAAGGGGCTATAAAGCCCCTCGCATACCTATTCAGATGTTATCATATATTAGTATAAAAGTCAAGTATTTTTTCTCTTTATCAAAATAAGCCCGATTTCAAGGTGTTTTTTGACTTCACTCAGCTCTCCTTCCAGGCATAAGAATAGTAATTGACTTGCATAAAATATCCTAGGTGCTATACTTATAAGTACAAATGGCCACTAGGCCAACCGAGGAGCCCCGCAAGGGGCTCCGTTTGTTTTAATGAAGAATTTCAATAATCTTTTTCTTTATTAGTTCAAATTGATTGGGAGAAATCTTTCTTACAAAGCGTCTAAATCTTTTCACGCTCAATAAACGAAGTTGGGATAAAATGATAGTGAATATCTTGCCGTCGTGTTCTAATGCGTGATAGTAATCGCCTTCTTTTTCTTTCGTACTCATCGGGAGTACCCACGCAAGCTTTTTATTAAACTTTCTCAATATTAATACAGGTCTTTCAAATAATTCATTTTTACCATCTTGTTCATCTCCAAGGTTTATCCCCATTGAACACCACCAAATTTCTCTTTCATGAAATGATAATTTATCATGACCAACACTCTCAAGATTTTTCTTTTCTGTGTTCCAACTATCAAAATCTTTCATAATTATTAAAGAATTTTCCTAGGGCAAGAATTGACTGAGCCAGCGGGAGACTGCGCGTACGCTGTGTTTGCCTTTCTCAGCTATTTTTTCTACATTGCCGAGGCCGACGGAACCTTGCTGATTTTCTGCATTGAAGCCGAGGACGGTTAGTCCATAAGCCACAGACCAAGCCGAATCTCTGCCCTTGCCCGAAGCGGGCTCCTTCTCATCACCGAAATGAATGTCCGCGATGCGTGATGGAAGTCGAAGTTCGTTTTGAGCGAACTCTTTCAAGCCGTTGATTCCTGCGCCTCCACCAGTGAGCACAACACCTGCGGGAAGAAGAGCATTTCTATTTATTTTTTTCAAATGGCCCTCAATCATTTCAAACATGTCTCTCATCCTGGCAGAGACAATCTCATCTAATTTTTTCTTTGAATAAGAAGAGCTGGTGATCGAACCCAGTTTGATGTTTTCGGCTTCTTCTAGAGGAATCTTGAGGCCCAACGCGATGTCGTTCGTGATGTCTGTACTGCCCAGAGGGAAGACTTCCAAGGATATCGGTGTGCTGTCTTCGAAGACCACGAGGGAGAGTGTCTCGGCCCCAACATTCGCGAGCACGCATCCTGCTTTCTTTTGTTTTTTTGAAAGATTTACAAAGCTTGCAGCGATGGGGGAGGCAACCACGTCTATCACTTCGATACCCGCATCTTCAACTACTTCAATCAAATCCTGGATATGTCTTTCGAGGCACATTATAAACAGTGCTTTCACATCGAGCTTTTCGGCCTTGAGTCCAAGCGCCTGACCCCAGACAACTTTCCCGTCGATTTTATATTCGACGGGGATAGTGTTGATGATTTTTTTATTCAAAGAGGCGTTGTGAGGTATAGCTTCCTCAGCCGCTTCGAGCGCCTTGGAAATATCGAGAGTGGTGACCTCAAGGTCGGCCCGTGTGATGACGACAGAACCGCTCACGGTAGTGCCGGAGAGCCCTATTCCACCGATGCCGACGAAGGCTCGCTTTATCTCGACCCCCGCGCTCTTCTCGGCGAGATTCACAGCCTGTCTCACACTCATCGTAGCTTCGGCAGGATTTTTTATAAATCCATGTTCAAGCCCACGAGACTCAGCGGAGCCAGTGCCGATTACCTTTGGGACGATATGACCATTGATACGAACTTCCTCCGCTATCACTACGCGCGTTTGATAAGTACCTATATCAATGCCAACTGAAATTGAGCGAGACATGTTTAAATTTTTTGTGGAACTTGCGTTCAGCTTTCTCCATTGTACTGCCATGTGTCATTCCTTTCAAATGCAATAATCCGTGGATAAAGAGAAAAGTGATGAATTGAGAAAATGTTAGGTCAAACTTTTTGAATTCTTTCTTGGCTTGGACGAGGTCTATGAAAATTTCTCCAGAAGTTTTAGAAAGTGGGAAGGAAAGGATGTTTGTGGGTCTGTCTTTCTTCCTATAAATACGATTTAGTCTACGAGAAAATTTGCTATCAATAAAAACGAGCGAAAGCTCGTAGCGTTTGCCCAAGACGGCCTCTTTAATTTTATCGGCGTTTTTTTGCAAATCTAGAAACTTCAACGAGCTTGCCTGACTTGATGAGTTCAGCAGTCTCTTCTTTCTTCTTGAGATAGGCGAGAGTCTTCGCTTTCTTCACATTTTCTGACTTGACTCTCTCGGTGTAGCGTCGACCTCGAACACGGTTAAGTACGCCCGCTCCCTGGACGCGTTTCTGGAAACGTCGAAGCACCGAAACGTTATTTTCGCTTGCTCCTTTTGTGACTTCTATATTGATTGCCATGTGCGGGCTACTTTAGCATAGGATTCGTGTACAGGCAAGAAAAAGCCCTCTTTACCGTGAGGCAATGAGGGCGGGAGAGGTGAGAGAATCTGGAACATTCTCAAACTTCTGGGGGACAGGAAGAGTGTCGTGAGTGGACCCGGGGGCACACTCTTGTACTATCGTCACCAACATGGAAGAAACCTCTCGAAGATCTTCCATGACCGTTGTATCCTTGAAATTCTCCTGGTTCATGACGCGTTCTTGATTCAGGGCACGAAGGCCGTTGAAGGCCGCTGGGCAGACCCCTTCCTTGAAGTCACGTAGTTCTTGTGGGTCGATCTTCACCGCATTGCATGCACAGGTGAAGAGGGCGACGATAAGTATGGCTTTGCGCACTGACAGTCTCCTTTCTTGAAAGGGCGGGGAAAAATCTACTACTATTATACACCTTCAAATACTATAAGTCAATATGACTAAAGAGTTATGTTTTTTAGAAAGGCAGGCAAGTCGGCCATCCTTACAGTTTCCTGTGCACGGGTGTTGCAGTTTCGAATGGTGACGCTGTCCTCGAGAGCTTCTTTCTGTCCGACGATGAGGAGGTAGGGAACCTTGAGATTTTCGGCATTCTGAAGTTGAGGAACTATTTTATCCTTGCCGAGGAAATGGTAAATCGGGATGTGGTTTGTTCGAAGGAGTTCGATGAGGGGCAGGGACTTCATCTTGGCTTCGCGACCTAGCTGGACTAAATAAAATTTTGGCTTAGGCAAATCTTTATAAATTCTTTCTTTCTGAGCCAGTTTTTTCGAAGCGGAAATATGCATAGAAATCGCAGGCAACTCTTTCTTAAAGCCCAACTTTTTTGAGAGGCGAGAGTATCTGGCTCCACTCGCGAGTACGGATTCATCATCGAGGTCGCGGATGACGAAGATGGTATGAGAGGCATAGTGTTTGTTCTCGAAGAGATCGCAAGACAAACGAAACTCTACTCCCAAGGATTCCAAATACTCGAGAGCTTCTTTGAAATGTTCTCGGCTAGATGAAGAGAGGGAAGCAATCGAAGGCGGAATGTTTTCTTTAATCTCATCCAGCAAATTTAGTTTGAGAAGTTCGAAAATGTCCTCCTTGAGAACCTTGCGGTGTTCAGCGCTCACTTCATCAATGATTTTCTTAAGGTAATGATGAAGCTCGCGTTCGTAGCTTTCGATTGAATCCTTGTCCCCCATAGAATTGACTTCTACCACCAAGTGTTTGTGTCCGAAGTCTTCGAGTATAGAGAGGGCTGTTCGGATAAGGATTGATTCGGCCAAGGCAGATTGAAGACCCAGAAGATGGAGAGAATATCCACGGTTCTTTTTATAAGAAAGGGCGAGTGGGTGTGAGAGGTTCGAGAACTCTTTCTCCAGATAGGTTCGAAGCAGGGCTGAGAGTTCTCCGGCTCGAGGGGAATTCTTTATTATTTTCAAATCCTCTTCAGTCACACGAGGAGCCTCTATAGGTATGAATCCGAAATGGGTCGCGAGATAGAGCGGACGATCGAATTCACGAAGGAAATAGTTTGGACGCGAATCAGTTTTGGACATTTTGCGATGATAATAAATCAGTCTCGTCTCCCGGCCAGATAGAGATTGGCCAAACTCGGAGGATTGGTCGGCCAATGAGATCTGTTTTAGGAACAGGTCCCCACATACGCGAGTCGGCTGAGCCGAGGCGGTTGTCTCCCATTACAAAATATTCATCATTAGAGAGCTTGAGGGTGGAAGAATCGGCCTTTTTGAAAACCACATAAGGTTCGGTCAGGACGAAGCCCTCGGGACGGGCCGGGTTTATGACGGTTACTTGTCCATTGTCTATTTTCACCGTTTCTCCTGGGAGTCCGATGATGCGCTTGATGAAGTATTTGGAAGGATCGTTCGGATATTTGAAGATAATCACTGAACCGCGCTCTGGTGGGGTGAAGTGATAGGTTAATTCGTCTACGATGAGGTACTGCTTATCCCTGAAGGTAGGATCCATAGACGCTCCATCTACGATGAAGGGTTGGGCCACGAACATTCTGAAGGGGATAATGACGAGAACTGCGATGAGAAGAAGTTTAATCAGTTCGGACCAAAACTTATTTTTTTCTTCGGGGGCTTCGTGCATAATTTTCATTGATTGTATTCTTTTAATTTGTTTGACACAATAGGCACATGTATATCGTTGTAGGTTTAGGCAATCCCGGAGAAGAATATCAGAACACCAGACACAATACTGGGCGACTTGCAGTTGCGTTTTTAGAGAAAAAAGAAATTTCTGGAATAAAAATTGTTCACCTCGATACTTTTATGAATAAATCTGGTTCAGGTGTGGTGAAAGTGGTGAAGAGCAAGAAGGCCGCAGAAAAATTAGTGGTTATTTATGACGATTTGGACCTCGCCCTCGGTACTATGAAGGTCTCTTATAACCGCGGTTCAGGCGGACACAAGGGGATTGAGTCGATTGTTAGGGCCTTGAAGACCGAAGCCTTCATTCGTATTCGTATTGGCACATCTCCCAGCACTCCAAGCGGGAAGTTGAAGAAACCCCAGGGCGAGAAGGCAGTGGAGAAACATATTTTGAGTGATTTCAAAAAACCAGAAATGGATGCTCTAAAAAAAGTTTTCAAAAAAGCCGAACTGTCACTCGAAGCTCTCGTTGAAGGCGGTCTCCAAAAAGCGATGACAGTAGGGAACAGCTAAACTACCAAAGGTCACGTTGGTAAATGTTTGAAAATAAAAAATCCGCGGTTGCTACCGCGGAAATTAGGCACGAGAGCGAGGAGGCAGAAGGTCTCCCACGGTGACCTTGTTCTCGTAGGCGGCCACAGCCACAGCAGAACATGTCTGCAGTGCCCAGTGGTCATTGTGGCTCAGACCGTGGCATTTCCCTTGCAGCTTTTTGCCATGATCAGTGAGGAACAAGAGTTCTGTTCCTCCTGCGATCTTCAAGATCTCCTGGAATGACGCTTCCAGGACAACCTCGTCGAACGTCTCCGAGATCTTCTTGGAATTCCCAAGAAAGATCTCGTTGTCCTTTGGGAAGTATGCTCGCAGTACCACGAGCAAAACTCGAAGTGCCCTGAAAACACGTTCCTTGTCGATCGCCTGGTTCTTCATCTTGTCGTGGAGTGTCCACAGCAAGAAGAAAACCACCAACCGCAAGTCGACCTTTCGCGGTGCGAACATGGCGAGCCCTCTTTGAAGGGGTGTACGGGAAGTCTTATTTCACCCTACTACTTTTATTTCTTCTCTACAAATGACAATGCCATCTTTTGTTCCTTTGGATCAAAGAGCGTGATCTTGAATGAGTAAGATTTGCCCATTTCCAATTTCTCTTTCAGCTTCTCTTCAGAACCAAATTCAGAGACATGCACGAGTCCAGCCACGCCTTCTTCGATAGAAGCCAACGCTCCGTGTTTGTTGTATTTGATGATCACTCCGCTCACTGTGTCGTCCTTGTGGTATTTCTTCTCTGCTTCTTTCCAAGGATTTTCTTTCAAGGCTTTGATCGAGAGGGAAATCTTATCGTCCTTGATTTCAATAATCTTTACCTTCACCTTCTCGCCAATTTTAAACATGGCCTTTGGATTCTCGACGAGACCCCAATCAATTTCAGAAATGTGGACCAAGCCCTCGAGGCCTTCCTCAATCTTCACGAAGACACCAAAGTCTACAAGGCCGGTTACTTCACCAGTGATCTCATCACCGAGAGAGTAGTGCGCGACCATATTTCCTTTGTCTTTGTTCTCCGGAGACTTCTCGGAGAAGATGAGTTTGCCTTCCTTTGGGTTCGCTCCGATGATCATTACCGAGAGCTTTGTTCCCACGAGCTTCTTCAATTCTTCAAGGATTTTATCTTTATCTCCATCGGCGATACGAGGATAGTGTTCAGGTTTGAGTTGGGAAGCTGGCAGGAATCCGGAAATGCCTTGCCATGCGATGATGAGTCCACCCTTGTTCGCATCGATAATACTGAGTTCATAAATTCTTTTAGCATTGATAGCTTCTTCGGCCTCGCTCCAGATCAAAGCTTGTCTGGCCTCCTTGAGTGAGATCTCGATGTAGCCCTCCTTGCCTCCAATAGCTACGACCTTGCCAGCAACGATGTCGCCGATATTTATTTTCTTGATAATGTCTCGAGCGTTGATAAACTCACGACCATAAATGATACCCGTGCCGAAAGGTGCAAGGTCAATGTAGACCGCACCCTTGTCCACGCTTATAACTGGACCTTCTATCACATCATCTACTGATGGTGGGGTAGCGGTCGCCGAAACAATCTGCCCCATGAGCGAGGTATCCTCGACCACGGGCTTCTTTTCCTTTTTTATTTTTTCTTTAGTCAAATTATTTTGCCGTTTCTGGTCCTCGGCCCTCTAGAGTGTTTGCCTAGGGAAAAGGGGTAACAAAAACGGGGATTAGTAAGTTCGTTTAGACGAACAGAGGCTAATATAGCAGATAAAATGACGGTTGTAAATCAAGTTAATTAATGCTAAAATAGAGCTATGATAATCAGCTTTCAAGGACTCGAGTCTTTTAGAATCTCTCAAGGAGACCTGTCTCTATCTGTAAACCCCAAGTCAAAGTTGACCGACGATATAACCATTATAAGCTCCGCTCCGTTCATGACAGAGAGCAAGGGTTTCCTCATTAGTGGCCCAGGAGAATATGAAGTGAAGGACGTTGGGGTGAAGGGCTTCCTCTCGGAGACAGCCTATGATGGGGCCAAGCTCAATACGATTTATCAGATATCTTTTGAAGGTATGAACTTGTGTTTTCTTGGGGCGCTTTCTAATCCGGCCCTTTCTCCAGAAACATTTGAATCGCTTGAAGACATTGATATTCTCTTTGTGCCGATTGGAGGCGCTGGCGTTCTCGAGCCGGCCGCTGCCTACAAACTCGCAGTTTCTCTCGAGCCGAGTATCATTATTCCTATGCATTACACGAACGATACTCTCAAGAAATTTTTGAAAGAAGGAGGCGAGGAGGGCGTGAAGCCAGTGGACAAATTGGTTATCAAGAAGAAAGATTTGGACGGCAAAGAAGGAGAAATTGTTATACTAAAAGAAGAATAGTTCGACAAGCTCACTATAAATAATATGAAAACATACCTCGCTACCATTCATCAAAAATCTCCAGAACACAAAAGACTCTTCGCTTTGATTGTTTCTAGTTCTATTACCCTGATTATTTTCGGGGTTTGGTCGCTTGTCACCTTTGGTCGGAGCTCACAAACAGTAGCCGATGCTCCCAAAGACGCAGGAACCTTAGAGGCGCCCATTCCTTTAGATGATATTAAATCAGGCCTGGCTAACTCTTTCGAAGCCGTGAGAGGACAAATAAATTCTCTTCAGGATAACAGTGGCACAGTAGATACTAATACTACCTATGGAGAGTAAGAATAAAGACGAAATCCCAGCCGGCCATAAAGTCGTCTCTCGTTCGATTGTGACGGAGATGAAGGAATCTTTTATCGACTATGCGATGTCAGTTATTACTGATCGTGCACTACCCGATGTTCGAGATGGTTTGAAGCCGGTGCATCGCAGAATTCTTTATTCGATGAACGAGAAGGGTCTCACCGCGAGTGCAAAGTCACGCAAGTCAGCTACAGTGGTTGGAGATGTGCTCGGAGCTTATCACCCTCACGGCGACTCTTCGGTTTATGAAGCGATGGTGAAGCTCGCCCAAGATTTCTCTACTCGTTATCCTCTCATCATCGGACAAGGTAACTTCGGTTCTATTGATGGAGACAGCGCCGCTGCGTACAGATATACAGAGGCCAAGATGAGCAAGGTCGCGAGCGAACTCCTCAAGGATATAGACAAGGATACAGTAGATTTCAAACCCAATTATGATGGGACGAGGAAAGAACCAACGGTCCTCCCAGCTTCTGTACCCAACCTACTCTTGAATGGAACTCTCGGCATCGCAGTTGGTATGGCGACGAACATTCCTCCACACAACCTCGGAGAAGTGGTAGATGCGACCGTGCACCTCTTGGATGATAGTGATGCCACGACCGAAGACTTGCTTCAATATGTGAAGGGACCCGACTTCCCAACCGGAGGAATTATTTTCAATGAGAAGGAAATTCATCATGCTTATGCGACGGGTAGAGGACCGATTGTGGCTCGCGGAGTAGCGGACATTGTAGAGAACAAAGCCGGGAATTTCCAAATAATTATTTCAGCTATTCCGTATCGAGTGAACAAGGCAGATCTCATTACCAAGATTGCAGATTTGGTGAGAGAGAAAAAGATTGAAGGGATCAAGGGTTTGCGTGATGAGTCAACCAAGGATATTCGTATTGCCATAGATTTGAAGACGGGCAGCCAGCCACAGAAAATTTTAAATAGTTTGTACAAACATACCCAACTCGAAGATACTTTCCACGTAAACATGGTGGCCCTCGTCGATGGTGTACCCCAGACCCTTTCACTGAAGAGCATGCTCGAAGAATTCGCGGTCCACAGAGCTACAGTTGTCAGGCGTCGAACAGAATTTGATCTGAAGAGAGCCGAAGAGCGTGAACACATCCTCCTTGGTTTGAAGAAAGCCCTAGACCACATCGATGAAATTATTAAACTCATTCGTGCTTCGAAGAGTGTGGATGATGCCCGTGCTTCTCTTATAAAAGAATTCAAATTCAGCGTTCTCCAGGCCAACGCTATTTTGGAAATGAAACTTTCGAAGCTCGCCGGACTCGAGAGGCAGAAGGTTTTGGATGAGTTGAAGGAGGTGCAGACTCTCATTGCTTCGCTCAAAGAGATCTTGGCTTCTCCGAAGAAAATCTTAGGCATTATCAAGGACGAGTTAAAGGAAATCAAAGAGAAATACGGCGACGAACGCCGCACGCGCGTGATCAAGGGTGGAGCGAAGATCCTTTCTGTAGAAGATATGATTGCTGAAGAAGAAAATGCACTTGTCCTCACTTCGGGTGGATATATCAAACGCACTAATCCTGATGAATACAAACGTCAGAAGCGTGGTGGGGTAGGCGTAGTGGACCTCGATACCAAAGAAGAAGATTTCGTGACCCATCTCCTCGTGACCTCTACTCATTCAGATTTACTTTTCTTCACAGACAAGGGAAAGGCATATCAAATAAAAATGTATGACATCCCAGAAGGCAAGCGGGCGACCAAGGGCAAGTCGGTCATGAACTTTATTTCTCTTTCTGATGATGAGAAGGTGACCTCGATCTTGCCTATGCCGAAGGAGGCGAAGAATATCGAAGGTTCACTCTGCATGGTGACTGAACAGGGAGTAACCAAAAATGTCTCAGCCAAGAGTTTCCACGATGTACGTTCGTCCGGGATTATTGCTATTAAATTGGGAGCGGGGGACAAACTCGTTTCGGTATCTCTTGTGACCAAGGGCGACACAGTTTCTATTGTCACAGCCGAAGGACAATCCATAAGGTTCAAAGAATCTGATGTTCGCGAGATGGGTAGAAACGCAGGCGGAGTGCGCGGGATTAAGCTTGATAAGGGAGATAAAGTTATCGGTGCACATACTATAAAGAAAGACTGGAACAAGGCACATCTCCTTGTCATCTCTGCGAACGGTTACGGCAAGCGTACAGAATTAGACGAATACAAAGTTCAGGGCAGAGGAGGTACGGGTATCCTCACTTCGAATGTAACTGCGAAGACCGGCAAGGTTATCGCCTCTCAAGTCGTGACCGATGAAGAAGAAGTGGTGGCCATCTCTAAAAAATCCCAGGTGGTTCGCGTAGATCTCAACGAAATTCCTGTTCTAGGTCGACAGACTCAAGGTGTCCGCATCATGAAGCTCCGAGAAGGGGATTCACTCGCTTCGCTCATCTGTTTATAGTTTCTTTTCTTGTATAATATAAATATGTTTTCTGATCCTAAAAAGAATGTTGAGGAGTTTGGATTTATACCTGGACAGACAGTGGTGGATTTGGGTTCGGGTGCGGGGCATTATTCTTCGGCTCTCTCGAAAATACTTGGATTAAACGGGCATATCTATTGTGTAGATATTAAACCAGACACACTTATTAGACTGAAGAATCAATCCGAGAAGGAGGGTATTGGTAATCTGGAAATTATCTGCGGAGATGTGAGCAAATTGAACGGCACGAAGCTTCGAGACGAACTTGCTGACGGAGTGATACTTTCAAATATCCTGTCTCTCGTTTCAGAGAAAGCCACAGCTATCCTTGAGACCAAGCGCATCTTAAAGAGCGGAGGCAAGGTCTGTGTAGTGGAGTGGACGGATAAAATTAAGCAGGACATTATGAAGGACATGTTTACCAAAGCTGAATTTAGTTTCGAAAGAACTTTCGATGCCGGAGACAGTCATTATGGTCTGATATTTAAAAAGTGATACAATTATCCTGATGTCCAAGTTCCAACTAATTCTACTCATCATCTTCGGGGTTTTCATTGTAGTAGCGGTTATTCTATTCTCTATGTTTAGGGGCGGAGGAGTGGCCATCCCCAACGTTGTGATTTGGGGAGATATTCCCGCTTCGGATTTTAATAACCTTCTCGATACCTCTGGCCTACGCAACAGCCCGGCGGCCACCATTCAATATGTAGAGAAGTCGAATACGACCTTTGGTGCGGATTTTACCGAAGCTCTGGCCTTGGGTGCTGGTCCGGATTTGGTGATTCTTTCTCAAGAAAATTTATGGAAAGAAAGAAACAAATTGCTCCTCATCCCATCCTCGAGTATTAGTCAGAAAGATTTCACCTCGACTTTTATTGAGGAAGGAGAATTATTCTATGGCGCGGGCGGTGTCTACGCTCTGCCCCTCATCGTGGATCCTCTGGTTTTGTATTGGAATCGAGATTTATTCTCCAAGGCTTCGCTTGCACTTCCGCCCAAATTCTGGGACGAGATTTATGACTATGCGCAGAAACTTACAGAGAAAGATAACGCAGGCAATATTGTGAAGAGTGCCATAGCTTTGGGTGAGGCCAAAAATATTCCAAACACCAAAGACATCTTGTCCCTCCTCATGCTTCAAGCAGGCACGCCCGTCACATCCTTGATTAATGGAAGTCTTCGAGTTGAGTTTAATAACAATTTTGGTTTACCTATCAATCCGGCTCAAGCAGCTCTTGATTTCTATACTCAATTTTCTAATCCAGCGAAGCCTTTCTACACTTGGAACCGCTCTCTCAAATCTGCTGGCACAGCGTTCACCTCAGGGGATTCAGCTATGTACATCGGATACGCGAGCGAATTGAAAAATCTTTTGGCCAGGAATCCAACCCTTAACCTTGGTATTACCCTCGTTCCTCAATCCAGAGTTTCTAACAAAGCTATCACTTTCAGTCGTATCTCGGCTGTCTCCGTCGTGAAGAATTCTAGGAATTCTTCTGCGGCTTTGAGCGTAGCCCTTTCTCTTGTCTCGAAGGATGTGATGACGAATCTCTCTAAAGTCCTTTCTCTACCACCGACGAGGAGGGATCTGCTTTCTATCAAACAGACAGATTTGGCCAAGTCGGTTTTCTATGAAGCAGCTATTCAGTCCAAAGGTTGGCTCGATCCAGATGATTTGAGAACCACACAGATTTTCAATGATATGATTGATTCTGTGACTTCTGGCCGAGCTCGCACGAGTGAAGCACTTAACACCGCTGGAGATCAGATTAATGCTTTAATTAAATAATATGCCCAAAGATTTAATCATTTGTAACAATCCTCCGGCTTACCCTGATCCATGTGGGTTTTCAAGTTTGATACTTCTTGCCCAAAACCTCATAACTGATTTAATTTTTCTTTCAACCCTTTTCGCCACAGCCGCTTTCGCTTATGCGGGATTCAAACTCCTGACTTCAGGTGGTAGCGAGAAGGCCAAGGATGAGGCTGTAGACATATTCAAAAAAGTTGGAATAGGTTATTTGTGGATACTCGTAGCATGGCTTCTGGTTTATACTATTACTAGCCTTTTGGCTCCAGGATTTTCTATCTTAGGTGCCCCAATGCAACAATAAGATGATTCATTTCAACAGTATGAAAAAATACTTTATATATCTAACCGTTTTAGTTTTTGTGCTGATGGCTAGCGTGTCTATGGTATCTGCCCAAGGCAGCGGTCCCAGTAACACAGGCGGCAGTGGTCCCAGCAATACAGGAGGTTCTGGCCCGAGTGCCCCGACTTCAAATATCAGATCTACTCTTGATAATCCATTTGGCAATAACCAGCTAACCATAACCGAACTCTTTCAGACCATCATAGAAAACATCATCATTCCTATTGGTGCGGTGCTCGCCATACTCGCATTTATATATGCCGGTTTTCTTTATGTCACAGCTGCGGGTAATGAGAAGACAATAGAGAAGGCCCACAAGGCCCTCCTCTATGCGGCCGTGGGTACTGCGGTGCTTCTTGGTGCGGGTGTAATAGCCGAAGTGATTAAAGCTACTATCAATCAATTGCAACAGTGATGACTCGGACACCTCAAAACTTTTCTCAACTGGTAGGAATATTTATAAACCTTATAAATATTACCTTGCCGGTTATTAGTGGACTGGCCCTTTTGGTTTTCATTTGGGGCTTGGTGAAATTTATCTCAAAGGCGGGTGATGAGAAGGGCCACGAAGAGGGGATCGCCCTTATGAAGTGGGGACTCATAGCCCTATTCGTGATGCTTTCTTTCTCCGCCATCATTGCTTTCTTCTATGGGGATTTTGGTTTTGCCGCTAATAGATTTGGGTCACGTTTACCAGAATAAATTACTTTATGAAAAAATTTCAAATCTCTCTTTTGTCCTTACTCCTTACTTCCTACTCACTTCTTCCTACTCCTGCCCTTGCTGCACTCGATAAGACTGGTGATTTGATAACGGCAGTTGGAGGATTAATTAGTCGTTTAACTCTAATAGCTGCTGGGGTAGCGCTCCTAGTTTTCTTCTGGGGTCTGGCCAAGTTTATTTTCAAATCAGGCGATGAGAAGAGCCACGAAGAAGGTGCTGCTGTTATGAAATGGGGAATTATCGCTCTCTTTGTGATGGTTTCAGTCTGGGGGATTGTAAACTTTATGCAAAGAGCTCTAGGCCTACCTATTACTCCGATTTCTAACAACAACATCGTAGGAGAGTCCGCGGGTGATCCGGGTGATCCATGTCTTGATGCCTTTGGCAATGTTGATCCTACGGTTGGGGATTGCGGAACATTTCGCTAGTTCATCCACTGTTTGGGCTAGCACTTGTGGTGTTTGGGGGTATAATATACGTATACCAAATTGGGTATATTAAAAGATAAATTTATAGATAAATAATGAAAAAGTTTATTGTCAGTGCACTGGCGTTCACTCCTATGTTTGTGTTCGCACAAGGTAATTTAAACAATGTAGAAGTTCTTCTCAACGGGCTTAAAAGGCTTGTGGGTATAGCCACACCTATGGTTTTGGGAATTGCTCTCCTCGGATTCTTCTGGGGTCTCGCAATGTATATATTCAATTCTGCTGATGAAGACAAGCGCAAGGAAGGCAAGCACATAATGTTGTGGGGTATCATTGCTCTCTTCGTTATGACAGCCATCTGGGGACTCGTAGGATTCCTTGGTACAGCTCTCCTTGGTAATACAAATACTGGAGGTACAGTGACCGCACCTGGTATTTCGGGTCTAAATCAGTAACTATAGTTTCTGATGACGATTGTTCCACTTCTAAAAAAGATAGATACGTTTATATTGAATCCACTCATCGGACTGGCTTTCTCTGTTGCTACGATCGTGTTTCTCTTCGGCATATTCCAATTCATAATGTCAGAAACGGCGGACGATGCTCGAGAAACTGCGAAGAAAAAGATTCTTTATGGACTACTTGGTATGTTTATTATGTCCTCGGCTTATGGACTGATTCATATTGTGCTTGGAACGTTCGGCATTCCCACAGACACTGGCATAACCCAGTTCTAAATCTACCAATGTAACCGCTTGGTAAGCGGACAAGAAAAAGGCCCCGTCGTTTGAAAGCGACGGGGCTTTGGTGTTCACGGAGTGTCCTTACGGATGGTGTTGCCTGATAAACATGGCAACCGAATCCACCCCGACTGGAGCAAATTCCATCCAGTCGAGAGGGAAGGGTAGCTCCTTGTGTGGGCCATCCTTCGAGAACACGACAGTCGAATCTCCGTGCCCAGTTGGGAATCGAACCGAATAGGAAGCGTATCCTATCGGCCCCCAAACCGTCCTGGTCAGCGGGCACTTGGAAAGTTGTTCGAGTCGAACTGGCCGATCAACCGTTGCCACGCGAGTGAAGCTTTCATCCATCGCGGCGCAACTCGACACAGCCTTCGCCGTCGTCGGCGTCACCGCTGTTGTCGGCGTACCCTTGCACGCCGGGCAAATCGAGCCCGTGGTCAACACGGGGCCTAGCTTCACCGTGAGGCAAACCACGATCGCAATTGCGGTCGCGATGATTGCCAGGACGATGGCCGCACGGATCACCCGTGCCGTGTTCGCTGCCCACCAGGGGACCACTGACGCGGCCCACCAGTTTTGAACCTGGCCCTGCCAGGTGGGAACCTGTCCGGCCGCCCAGAGGGCGAACTTCCAGATCGCCCAGATGAGGAACAGGATGGGGACGATGCCGAGGAGAATCCACTTGCCCGTGACGCAGGCAACGAGGACCAACACGAGGGCGACGAGGGTGAGGAAAAGCAACCACATGAGAGGAACCTCCAGAGGAAACGAGTGATGTTTATGCCCATTTAAGGGCTACTATACTAAATGCCTACCTATATCCTATCATATATTAAAAATAAAGTCAAGTACTTTTTATTTTGTGCCGAGGAGAGGACTTGAACCTCCACCCCTTACGGGACCAGTTCCTAAAACTGGCGTGTCTACCATTTCACCACCTCGGCAGGGTGCGCCCTGTAGGGATCGAACCTACGACCTTATCCTTAAGAGGGATCTGCTCTACCAACTGAGCTAAGGGCGCGCGAAGTAAAGTATTGCAGAAAATAAACGATTTTTCAATCAAATTATGATAATCTATCTA
>ORJL010867292.1_pt1 | contig 16174 bp, 13 predicted proteins | sample 1779941 | NCBI WGS metagenome assembly ORJL01 (sample SAMEA104232317, study PRJEB22302) | groundwater metagenome | biome: forest; feature: aquifer; material: groundwater | place: USA | collected 2011-08-07 | depth 5.8 m | reverse complement strand
GACACCGACAGCTCGTGGGCTCTGGTCTTCGGCTTCGGCAACGCCGATCAATTCCTGCGCTCGCCGCCCTGCTACCGCAGCGTGCGGGTTGGCGAGTGGATGCAGATCGCCCTCGATCCGCCCTGCGACTATCAAGAGGCGACCTACAAAGCCCTGCTGTCGCCGCAGCGCATCGACGCCGCGCGCCGCAGCTACGACCCGCAGCGGTTCACCTTCATCGTCGATATGTACACGCCCAGCCAGGCGGCGCTGGGCATGCTGCGCGGCTTGTTCCCACATGCCGTCGAACGCGGCAACAGCGGACGCGAGACGCCGCACTTCGTAGCCCTCACCTTCAGCAGGGCGGATATCGAGGCGTTGCGTACCCCGGAGCTCTTGGTGGGTCCGGACGTAACCGGCGCCGAGGCTGTGCAGACAACCCTCGTCGCCAACACCAGTGTGAAGCTCGGCGCATCGACCGCGATCGAAGGCGAGGCGGCGGTTGTACGCGGTGGGCTCTATCTCAAGAAGACCGGCTGGTACGAGATCGGCGTACACCCGGCGTGCGGCGGCGCTACTCTCGTGGTCGACGGCCGAAGCGTAGGAGCGGCCGGCTCCGCCACGGCGATGCTTGCCGGTGTTCACCCCTTCGAACTGCAGCTCGCCTCGTTGCGTGCCTGCCCGGCGGGGCTCGCCATCGAGGCGCGCCCGGCAGCTGCGGAAGACGCCCCCGAAGCCGTGACGATGCTACTTGCCCCACGGGCGGCAAAGGCCACCGGCGCCGTCGCGCCCGCCCTGCAGATCTACCAGGGCTATGGTGCGGCGCGGCTGTTTGCGGAAGTGCCGGGTAGAGTGATCATCGACTTCGGCGTCGACGATCGCGGCGAGCTGATTCTGCTGGCGCAGGGCACCGGGGTGCTGCGCGGTTACCGCGTCTCGCAGACCGGCGCGGAGCTGGCGTCGTGGCCGATCGAGATCCCTCAGCATATGCCGCTCTGGGGGATCGCCGTTGCCGCGAACGGGACAGCTTACGTCGTCGCCGGTCAGACGGTGTACATCTACGATCGCGATGGCACCCCGCAGGGCATCTGGCAGGGTGCTCCGGTCTACTCTGCGGAGATGGTGCAGCTTGCCAACGGCCTCGTGCTCGCCGCGGTACCCCAGGAGAGCTCCATTCACGTGCTGAACCCCGACGGCAGCCTCAAAGAAAACTGGAAGATGTTCAAAGGCGGAACCGGCGGCTTCACCTATCCGCTCTCGGTGGCGAGCGACAACGCCGGCACCATCGCCGTCCTGCAGGCCGAGAACGAAGTCTTGCTCTTCCGCACCCCCGTCGACTCGTTTCAGCCGCAGCTCATCGGCTCGTTCCACGTCGACTACTTCGAGCCGCCGAATCCACGCCGCGTCGCCTTCGACGGACCGCATCGGCTGCTTTTCTCCGACCCGGCCGCGGGCACGCCCCTGGTTTATAATCGCGACGGTGTGCGCATGCTGGCGGCGGCAGCACAAAACGATCTGAGCACGCGTGGCTTTCAGGCACCGCTACGCATGCGCACCACCAACGAGTACGTCTACGTCCTCGACGCACAGCGCCGCCTGTGGCAGCTGCCGCGCCTGCCGGAGTAGCGCCGCCGCCCGGCCGTAATGGTCGGCGTTTTGAGTGATGTGGTTACAGCTTTTCTCTTCGGGCTCAGCGGATAGTCACCGCCACCCGCCGGCGCCCGAAGCTTCCCGGTTGCGGGTCGAAGCGCCCCGCCAGCGCCCTCCCCCAGCGCGGGCAGGCGCCGTGCGGGTCGAGCCGATAGTCGAGGATCTCGAACCAATCGCGCACGATGAGCGCCGCACCGCAGCCGGCGCAGGATGTCGTATCGCCGGCCACATCGTGCACGTTGCCGGTGTAGACGTGCTTGAGACCGGCCCGCATTCCGATCGCCCGGGCGCGGCGCAGGGTCGCGGCCGGCGTCGCGGCGACGTCGCGCATCTTGTAATCGGGATGAAAGGCGGTGAAGTGCAACGGCACTTCGGGGCCGAGCCGTTCTGCCACCCATTCGCTAAGCCGGTTGAGCTCCTGGTCGGAATCGTTGTGCCCGGGAATGAGCAGCGTCGTCACCTCGACCCATACTCCCGTTTCGTGCACGAGGTACTCGAGGGTGTCGAGGACCGGCGCGAGGTGGGCGCTCGAGAGCGTGTGGTAGAAGTCGTCGCTGAAGGCTTTGAGGTCGACGTTGGCAGCATCGATGTGGGCGTAGAGATCGCGCCGGGCCGCATCACGTATATACCCGGCGGTGACGCTCACGGTAGCGAGGCCGCGGGCGCGGCAAGCCTGCGCCACGTCGACGGCATACTCGAGAAAGATCGTCGGATCGTTGTAGGTGAAGGCGACGCTGTGGCAGCCGTGCCGTAACGCCGCGTCGGCGATCGCCTCGGGGGAGGCGCGGTCGGCGAGACGGTCCATCTCGCGCGATTTCGAGATGTCCCAGTTCTGGCAGAACTTGCAGGCGAGGTTGCCCCCCGCCGTGCCGAAGCTGAGCACGCTCGTACCCGGCCGAAAGTGATAGAGCGGCTTCTTCTCGATCGGGTCGACACAGAAACCCGAAGAACGGCCATAGGTCGTGAGCACCAGGCGTCCGCCGACGTTCTGGCGCACGAAACAGAATCCGCGCTGCTCATCGCGCAGCTTGCAGTCGCGCGGGCAGACATCGCACTGCACGCGGCCGTCCGCGAGCCCGTGCCAGTGTCGCGCCGGGTGCTGTTCGTCGACACCCACGTCAAGCGGCTCAGCCATCGACGAGCTCCTCGCCGTCGACGTAGCGTCGCACCGTGTAGCGCTCGATCTGCAAGCGATCGGACCAGAACGATCGCGGCAAGCCGGCTTTCATTTTGAGCTCGGCCAGGAACTCGCTCGGGCTGGCGACCTTCGCCCAGACCTGCGGGAGAAGCGTGCTGCACGCCGTGTCGTAGCGCAGCACCACTCCGTCGACGCCGGGCCGCAGCGCGACCAACAGCTCCGACTCCGAGGCAAACGCGAGCGGCTGCAGCCGGGAAAGAAGCGAGATCTCGACGCGCAGGCGCGGCAGGTCGTCAAGGATAAGGGAGGTGGCTCGCGGATCCAGGAAGGCCGCGGCGAGCGCGTTCTGGCGCACGTCGTCGACCAGGGGGCGTGTGGCCCGCAGCGAGCCGATGCAGCCGTGCAGCCCGTCGTCGCGGTAAAGGGTGACGAACGTCGCGGCAAGCTGCCGGCACCAGGGATCCGTAGGCACGCGGGCAGGCGCCCCGCCCAACTGGGCCGCGATGCTGTCGTGCGCCCAGCGCAGCAGGCGTGCGGGAGCTCCGGAAGGCAAGGTGAGGTTGTCGGGCTCATTCATAGAACGCGAAAGCTCCATAGCCGACGACCTCGTCGTGACCGCCCGCGGTATCACCCGAGCTGCGCAAATCGAGCAGCCGCGACCGCAGCCGCTTGCGCCGCGCCACCCAAAGCAGCCCGGCAACCGCCGCAGCGCCGCAGGCGCGCTCGGGCGCAAGCGCTTCGGCATCAAGGGCGAGAACCAGCCGCGCGGTCTCGGCGTCGATGCGCCGGGCGCGGTCGTAGGGATGGTAATGCGAGAGATCCGAGCTCACGACAACCAACGTCTCGGCTCCACCCCAGAGCGATTCGATCACACCTCCCACCTGCTCAGGCCCGGCCTTCCCGACTACCAGCGGGAGCAGGCGGAAGCTGCCGAGGATGCGTTGCAGGAACGGCAGCTCGACCTCCAACGAATGCTCCTGGCGATGCGCCGCTTCGCTGCGCGGCAGCGCCGCCACGGCGGGATCGTCGAGATCGACGCGGATGTCACCGAGCGGGGTCGCGAAGAACGGCGCCGCGGGCAATGCCACGCCCATCAACGCCACCCGGTGCGCCGGACCGAGCAGGACGACGCGCTCGATGTGGGCGGCGGCCCCAGCAATCGCGGCGAAGGCACTGGCCGCTATCGGCCCCGAGTATTGGTAGCCGGCGTGCGGAGCGGTGATGGCTTTGGGCGCGGTCGCCTCAGCCGCACGCGGCGCGGCGAGCAGAGCATCGACCTCGCGCGCGAGGACGTCTGCATCGCCTGGATAGAAAGCGCCGGCGACGGCGGCCGGGCGCACGCTGCTCGCCTGAGACGACATAACCCATAGACTAGGACCCATTCGCCGGCGCACAAGGGCTGCGGCCAACGCGAGAATTCTTGAATCCACCCGTCGCGATCACCAAACCACGACAGAGCGCGAGCACGAAAGATGAGGTCTCCACATCTTCCTTCGTGTCCTGGGCTTCGTCACGCGAGGCGCAACAAGCGCTCGGTCACAAAGGTCCGCGCGCGTTCGGCATCCACGGCAACCGCAACCTCGACTTCCGCCGCGGTTGCATCCTCGACTAATCGCAACAATCCAGCCTCGATCACCGCACGCAGCCGTTGGCGCTGCCAGGTCACCAAGGAAGGCTCGATGGCCGTGGCCAGGGTCAGCGGGTCGTGAAGAATCGACACCGTCGCGGCGGTGAACGAAGGCAGCACCGAAAAGAAGCTGCGCTGGATCGGCGCCCAGATCGCGATCGCCGCGGCCAGCGTCTGCACCAGGGCCGACCCGCTCTGTTGCAGGCGCTGCAAGTCGTCTTCCTGTAGGCGCACCCACCAGGTCACGTCGAGCGGCACGAGACGGATCGGGATCCCGGAATTGAGCACCACCACGGTCGCTTCGGGATCGCTCGCCAAGTTGTATTCAAAGGAGGGGATCTCCGCCGTGATGCCGACCGCACCGCCCATGATTGTGAGCTGCGGGATCGCGTCGATCACCGCCGGCTCCTTGATGATGGCGACCGCGAGGTTGGTCAGCGGACCAATGGCGACAATCTGCGTCGGCTGTCGCAGGACCGTCTCAATCAGCAGATCGACGGCGTGGGCCGCCGCCACGGGCGGCTCGCCGCCAGCATCCAGGATCCCATTCCCTTCGTGCCCAGCCCACAGAAAGCTGCGTTGTCGCAGCAACGGCTCCCGCCCCCCGGCAGCCCCCCGGACGGCCGGGCGCTTCCCCACTTGCAGGAAGCGCGCGGCAATCTGCGCGCGGCGCTCGGTATCGCCGGAAACACAGGTGATCGCACACAAGTCCAGCTCCGGCGAAGCCAGCAGCAACGCCAGCGCAATGGCATCGTCGACGTCGGTTCCGATGTCGGTATCGAGCAACAGCCGCCTCGGCATGACTGATCGAGAGCTGCCTACGCCGGCAACCTTCATTTGCTCCGAGGCAATCACTCCCGTCATGCACGCCGCCTACCATGCAGCCGCTCGTGTGGGTAGCGGGGCGAGGGGGCGAATGCAGTGGTCTGATAGACCGAGTCCTATCAGGCGTCGGGTGCCGGGGATCGGCTTGGTTTGGAGCGCACAGGAACGGTGTAGTGTCAGAAGGTATTCGCGGGCGGCTCGCCCGCAGGCGGCGCGGAGCGACGCCAACGCGCGTTACGTACCCTTGCTTCGGCGAGCGAGGATCGAACGTGCACGCGCCGTGCGGCCTAGCCGCATGCGGGCGGGCCGCCCGCGCTCCCAGCGATGGCTTCGGCCTCCACCGCCACCGCAACCTCGATTTCCGCAGCGTCGGGATCTTCGCTCAAGCGCGGAGGCGACGGCGCGAGGATGCCGGCGGGCGGCCGGACAACGCCGCGTTGAGCGCTTTCAACGCGCCGTTGCGCGTACGCGCGCGGCGCAAGGCAGCAGCGCTCTGCGAATCACCCAGGACGTCCTCGATCCAGCGCGCGAAGTCGTTGTGGGCACGGCTGACATGGTGAGCGAACTGGGCGTCGGAGATCTCGCTCGCCAGCGCGTCGCGTAAATCGGCGAGGTCCTTGAGAATGGGGCCACAGTTGACCCAGAAACGCTTGTCGGGCGGCGCCTCGCGGTGCGCGATGGGTTCGAGCCTACCGGCATCGAGCTGTGGACGAGTGACGGCTTGACGTGCCCGGGTTTCGGCGCTGACGTTACCAGCGTCAGTTTGCAATATGTCGTTCATGACTATGGTGCTCCTTCCACCAATGCGGTTACACGCTGTCCTGAGCGGCCATCAGGCCCCGCAATGCATCGAGCACGCGGACGACCTCCTCCGTTTTATTAAACCTGTGACGTCGCTTGGCAATACGCTTTGCTCCTCCGCGAGCGGAAGTCGCGGGTAGCCGCCCATGCGTGCAATCGAGCCACGATCTTGCTCAGGGGCGACTGTTGTGGAAGGAAATCATGAGAGTGCGACGGATGAATGTGTAAGCACTTGCCCGCGAGCGACCTATGAATCTTTACGTCGGCACCAGCGGTTACTCCTACAAGGAATGGAAGGGCAGCTTTTATCCCGACGGCATGCCGGAGAAGCGGATGCTCCACTTTTACGGCGAGCGTTTCCGCTCGGTCGAAATCAACAATACCTTTTATCGCATGCCCAAGGCGTCGGTCCTCGAGGCTTGGGCAGCCGATGTCCCTGCCGATTTCAAGTTCGTGCTCAAAGCGCCACAGAGGATTACGCACCTGCAACGGCTCAAGGACGCGGGCGATTCGGTGTCGTACCTGTTGAACGTCGCCGGAGTGCTGAAGCAACGCCTAGGGCCGCTGCTGTTTCAGTTGCCGCCAAATTTCAAGAAAGATGCGTCGCGACTAAAGGAGTTCCTTGCGCTGCTGCCGCCGAATCGCCGGGTCGCATTCGAGTTCCGCCATCTGTCGTGGTTCGACGAGGAGGTCTTTGGACTGCTACGCGATCATCGCGCCGCGTTGTGCGTCGCCGAGGCGGAGAACGATCTCGAGATTCCATTCGTATCGACCGCAGACTGGGGATACTTGCGGCTCCGCCGGCCGGACTATGGTGATGCGGAGTTGAAGACGTGGGCCGAGCGTGTGTGTCGGCAGAACTGGGACGACGCGTTCATCTTCTTCAAGCACGAGGACGAAGCGAAAGGGCCGCAGATGGCCACGAGATTCCTGGAGCTGGCAGCCTAGCGGGATTGAGCCTGGTTGGCTGAGCTCACCTTGCGGAGCCAATCCGCCAACGTATCCAACAGCTCGACTCGAACATCGGAGTCCTTGCGTCCCGTTCGCGCCGGCACGTGAAACGAATGATCCGCATCCTGAAACAACCTGAGTGTCGCGCCGCTGCCGAGCCGTTCGCAGAGAGGTTCCAGAAGTTGTAGGTCCGCGAAAGCGTCACGGGTGCCTTGCAGGAACAACATCGGAATTTGCACGTCGAAGAGGTGCTTGGCGCGCTCCTTCGACGGCTCCCCGGGCGGATGAAGCGGAAATCCGAGAAACACGAGGCCGCGCACTCCGGGCAAAGGCGATACGGCTTGCGCTTGCGAAGTCATGCGCCCGCCAAACGACTTGCCAGCGGCGAACAGAGCAAGCGCGGGAACCAGGCGTGACGCTTCCAAGACCGCGGCGCGGACGGTGGCGTGAGCCAACTTCGGGGTGTCCGGCCGCTTCGAGCCACGCTCCATGTAGGGGAATTGATATCGCAGTGTGGCAATGCCTCGCTCGGCAAGCCCGCTCGCGATGGCCGCCATGAATGGATGTGTCATCCCGGCGCCGGCACCGTGCGCCAGCACACAGCACACGACAGCGTCCGGCGGCACTTGCAGCAGGCCGGAAACGCGCTGCGCATCGTTCACGGTGATCGTGACAGGTTGTGGATCTGCAGATTTCATTCGTACGACTCGGCCTCCGGCAATCTGCCGGCACCCGGAGGTGTCTGGCCAATTGAGAATACATCTCTGATCCCCAACGCCAATACCCTCGCACCCAGCGCGCTTCTCCGCTGAAGACACACCGTAATTGGCGAAGCGTAGATGTGCTAACCCTGATCCGAAGAAAGAGAAGCTCGCGCAAAGACGCAAAGCCGCAAAGGAGGAAGCCGCCAAGCCAAAGCACGGGGAAACCTAAGGGCCACCAGAATGAGGTTCGAGAAGAAAGCATCGTTGATCGCACCGACATGCGCCGAGATACGCAGTCCCCCTCCGTACGCGCGTAGATTTCTCGGGCGGCAGAGAGGGTGTCCGGCGGTGCTCCTACCTACTCCACAGCTCGCCGATCGTCCCGATGACGATGCGGATACTCGCTCGCGTTTGCGGCGTGCGCAGCCGGTCGACCAGCGGGTCTTGCTGCAACGGCCACACCACCTCCTCGAACTTCAGCTCACTGAAGCGGATCTCGACCTGTACCGCCGGGTCGAACTGCAACTCCTGCGTCGTGTCATTCAGTTGCTTACGAAACTCCTCCAGCCTTGCCTTGGTCGCTACCTGTCTAGTCGGTTCGCGAGCCGCATCCGCCTCGGCCTCCAGGCGCTCAATCGTCGCTCGGATCTCGAAGCACTCCGTCTTGTGCGTGTCATCGAGGATCATGGCGGGAAAGGCCTTGAGGATCTCCTCAACCGACGCGCCGGCGTCCAGTTGGCCGCGGGGCGTCGAGAGGACGAGCCACCCCTTGTAAGATGAGTACTTCTGCTTGATCGCCTCCTCGATCTGCCGCGCTGTGACCACAGCTGCTCGGAGCTCGTGAATTCCAACGCCCATGCGGTCCAACCTCTCGCGGCGCGGTCGCGCCCTACTCCGGCCACGGGAAATCGAGGGAGACTGGCCGGGTCGTCCGCCACTTCAGCAGCTCCGCCAACGTGAGAACGCGATGGCGGCTGTTCAACGCCGCGGCGATTCGTTTCAACAGCTCAACCTCGGACGCATCCAATCCCGGAGCCAGGCTGGCGACGATCGGCTCGTAGTCCCACGTTAAGGAAATCTCCCCGTAGGCCGGTAGCTCGGACAACCCGAACAGACTCTTCACCTGACCGAGAAATACTCGCGGCGAGGCATGCTCCAGCATCGCCACAGCCAGCCGGACCCACGCAACGCGCGCACTGGTGAGGTCGTGAGCACCGTGCTTGAGGTGCCACGCACGCGCCAGCAGCGGTTTCGCTTCGTCGAGCTTGCGTTGCATGACGAGCACCACGGCCAGGTTGTTGGTGCGATGAGGGATCTTCGGGTCGCTCGGCTCGCGCAGGCGCTCGTCGATCGCCAACGCCCGGCGCTGATATGGCTCGGCGTCCGCTGGCCGGCCGAGGTTCCGCAGGCACACGCCAAGCTGATTGCACGCCAGCGCGACATCGACGCTCTCCGCTCCGCAGTCCACTTCGATTTGCTGCAGGTCGCGTAGAAGCGCCTCAGGCTGCGTCAGGTCGGGCTGGGCACTGACGCATTCGCGAGGCGGTCGCGGTTGCCACTCGGCGGTTGTCGCAAACGGATTCTGGAGGTCGATCCAGCGGTCGTCGAGCTGATCGACGACTCCGGTCCAGTCGCAGCGGTAACGATCCGCCACGTGGTGCAACTCACGCACCAGCCGGCCGCGCAGCGCAGCGCGTCCACCCGCCGGCGGCTCATCCACAGCGCGCCCCACCCCGTCGACGCCCTCGACGCGATGCGCGAGCACCCCGGCGCGATCGAGCGCCGCGAAAATGCTCGTGCCGTTTAGCTGTCCGAAGCGCGTGTCGATCTCGCACAGCTCCTGTCGCACGGCGAGAAAGACCTCAAAATCCTCCCAACGCAGTCCGTGGTCGTGCAGCATGGGAGCGAGCCGGCGCACTTTCCGGGCTATCGGGCTCGCAGGGTCGCAGATGGCGGCGTAGGTGAGCGCTCCGGAGCAGACGCGCCGCTCCCACGCCGCGGCCAGCTCCTGCGCCACGGCATTCCAGAGCGGGACGAGCTCCCACGAAAGGCCGCGACGCCGCGCGTGTTCGACGTACAACGCGTACTTGATGCCCCAGTCCAAGCTGGTCGCCACCGCCTGCGGTGCGCCGCGCAGCTGCTCCAAGACGCTCCGCCAGCGCCTACAGACAGCCGGCGCCCAGGCGGGGAGAGCCCCGTGCGCGATCTGCGCCTCGACGCACTCGAGATAGTGCTGCTGGATATCGAGGGCGCTGATCGCCGCCCCGTTCGCCGTCAGGGCCGTGGCCCGGCAGGTGGGATCGCTGGCGAAGTGCCGCAGGGCGGCGACCGGCGACGACAGCGCCACGCCGTCACCGAATCGAAACCCGCTGTCGATCAACGCCACGATGAGCGCCGTCGTGCCGACCTTCAACCACAAGGCGGTGTCCGAGCAGTTGCTCTCGCCGCACAGCAAATGCAATCGATGGGAGCGGCTGGCCAGCGGCTCGTCCTTGGTATGAAACAAGGCACGGTGGCGTGTCGATTGTAAGGAGATGTCGCACTCGAGGTGCCACGCGCGTGGGGAGAGGGTGAACTGGAGCAGATGCGACGCCCGGCTATTGAAGCCGCCGGCGCCGGTGTAGATCACGCGCGACGCGAGGTGCGGCAACAACTGCGGCGCCATCTGCGCCTGCGACATGCATTCATAGAGATAGGATTCGTGACAGCCCCAGGTGGTCTGCATGCCGCCGTAGTCGACATTGCAGCGCTGCAGCAGAATCTCGGCGATGCCGACGTCGGCGCCGACAAGCGTGGCGGCGGTCGACTCGAGCATATGCTCGCCGGCGCGGACGTAGCGAACGACGTCCGACGGATCCGCGCATTCGGGTGTGCACAGCTCGGGCTTCCCCTGGTCGAGGTAGAAGCGCGCGGCGTTCGCGAGAAAGATGCCGGCGCCGGCGTCGCGCAAGTGCGGCCAACGCACCCGCATCGCCTGCAGCAAGTCCCCCGCCGCCGCGGTCAAGCGGTTGCCGGCACCATCGAGCGCGGTAAAGCCGTACTCGGTTTCGATTCCCATCAGCGTTGCCATGCCCGGTCACCCTCCGCCGTGCCTCGCGCCCGAGACGATACCCCCGGCTGCGCCCGGCAATCCGGCGAACCGCGTGGTCACTTGGCCTGATCCCATGAAGACACGCGCGGGCCGCGTCCTTCGGCGATCCGAATCCTTCGGAATCACCGGCGATCGCCGGCCAATCACCGCCACGTGGGCCGGCGGCTCCGATGCACCGCGTGTGGCGACATTGCCCATGGAGCCGCGACTAGCATGCGTCGGCCCGAGCAGTACACTCGACGCGCACACCTCCATGCCACCATGCCGGCGTCCCCCGCCGCTACCTGCCGGCACAGCCGACGGGACATGCCGGCGGCGGCTCAGGCGCCGGCGGCACATGCAGAATGTGCTCCGCAGCGGGGGAGCAGCGTTGGATCGGTAGATGGTGCTCAAAGAATTCACCACAGAGCGTTCATGAGTTGCGCTCGCCCGAAGACGATGGAAAGTAAGCGCCCCTCGCCCGTGCCACCTCCGGCACGGGAGAGGGTTCGGGTGAGGGCCACGATGGCAGTACGGTCTCGAATTTCGAAAGGAGGGCGCAGAGAACACAGGGAACAAGGATTTCAGAGTTCTTGGATCAGGAGTGAAGAACATCATTCCAATGCCGTTGCGTATGGAAGACCCTACCCAGTTGATTCTCCGTGGCCTATCCAGACGCAGAGCCCGAGGAAGTCGTCTATCAGGAGCGGGAGGACGATGAGATCGAGGCCTTCGCTGACTTCCTGCGTTACGTGGTGGACCATTACGGCCCCAATACCAGCCGCTATTCGCCGAAACGCATTCGCGTTCGGGTGGAACCGGGAGATAAATTCGAGCCGACCCCGCGGCCAACAAGACCGTGAGGGAATGACCTATGCCGTCCGTCGAGAAACGAGTCCGCGTCTTCATCTCCTCCACCTTGCGCGACATGCACGCAAGAGCGGGATGAGGTGTGAAGAGGGGGCCCCGAGCTGCGCAGCTGGAGCCGTACCATCGACCCACGGGGACGCCGACGCTGGTATCGCACTGGACTTCGGGCGGCATTCCGCTGCATATCGCTGACTCTGAAATGGCCGAGTTGGGATCTCGGTTGGCCCCGGACGTGAGGAACTGCTGGAGGATGGTCCAGCGGATGCGTAAGGTGACGAACAGGATGGATTGCGGGCCCATTGCATGACACTCAGCCGCACCATCCGCCTGTTCGTCAGCTCGACGTTCTCGGACATGAAGGCCGAGCGCGACGTGCTGCATCGCGACGTCTTTCCCAAGCTGAGGCAGCTCTACCTGTCCAACGGCCTGCGCTTCCAGGCCATCGACCTGCGCTGGGGCGTGCCGGAGGCGGCGGGCAAGGACAACCGCACGATGCGCATCTGTCTGTGCAAGTTGAAACGCTGCCGTCCCTACTTCATCGGTCTGCTCGGCGAGTGCTAGGGCAATGTGCCCGGACGCATCCCGGTCTTGCGGAGGGAGATCGCATGCTCGGCGCCGAAAGTGATATACGTCGGGAGCGATGCTTCCACCGTTAAATCAAGACGGAGACCTGCCCGCCGGCATTCACCCGGCTGACTGGGCTGAGCTGGTGCGGCGATTCGGTACCGGCTCTGAAGCGCGGCGGCGCGCACTCGCCAAGCTCAGGCTTCTACACGATCTCGCGGAACGCACCGGAAAGCTTGCGCGCTTTCTGATCTTCGGAAGTTTCGTGTCGGCTGCGGCCAATCCGCGTGACGTCGATGTGATCCTGGTGATGGCAGCCGACTTCAAACACGAGGCGGCCCCGCGCGAGTCTCAGACGTTATTCTCGCACGCTGACGCTGAGGCGCGCTTTGGTGCCAGCATCTTCTGGGTGCGGGAGGGGATGCTGCCCGCAGACATCGAGCATGTATTCTTCGACACGTGGCAGACGAAGCGTGACGGCGCGAAGCGTGGCATAGTGGAGGTACGACGATGATCCATGACGACCAAGAGCTAGCGGTAGCCCGCGAGCGGGTTGCAAGACTCGAGAAGCTTCTCGAAGCACTGCGCAAGACCGCGCGGCCGGAGGAGTGGCCGGCGCTGAGCTCCGGGTACCGGCTGGAGATCGAACGCATGCAAGGCGAGATACTCGACTACCTTGTTCAAGACGTACCCGCGGGTAGCCGCGGCGCCGCAGCCTGAACACGAGCGCGTCGAGCACATGGGGCCGGACGACAAGTCCACGACAGATACGCCCGGCAGCACGCGGACCACGCGATGACTACCGTTTTCCTCTCCTACGCCCGCGGCGACGATGAGGCGTTTGCGAAGCGGGTCTATGCCGATCTCACGAACGCCGGGTTTGAAGTCTGGCGGGACCGAGAGTCGTTGCACTCGATCTCGCTGACGTTCCACCAGCAGATCAAGGACGCCATCCATAAACAGATCGACCGCATGATCTACATCGCCGGGCCGAAGGCGGCGGTCTCCGATTACGTGCGCGAGGAATGGAAGTTCGCCCTCGAATGCGACAAGCCGGTGATCCCGGTCCTGCGTCTCGGCGACTACAACATTGTGCCGGGCGAATTGAGTCTCCTGCATTGCGACGACTTCCGCGACGACGGGCAATACCCGGCGCGGCTCGCCAAGCTGATCGCCAATCTCAAGCGTCCCGAACCGCCGCTTGGCAAGCTGCACGCCGTGCCCAGCCTGCCGCGGCATTTTCTCGGGCGCCCCGACCTTCTGCGCAAGCTGATGGACGCGGTCTTGGTGGACCTGCAGAAACCGGTCGTCATCAGTGGCGCGGAAGCGCGGGTGGGCGTGCAGGGCATGGGCGGTATCGGCAAGTCGGTGGTCGCCGCCGCGCTGGCGCGCGATCGGGAAGTGCGCCGGTCCTATCCGGACGGCGTCATCTGGGTGAGTCTTGGCCAGAAGCCTGAAAAGGAAGAGGTCGATAAGTGGCTCGTAGGGTTTCAGCGCGATGTGGCCCGGATGCTCGGTAGCCAGGCGATCATCGAGAGCGAAGCGCAGGGCCGGGTCGTCCTGCAGAAGTTGCTGGCCGACAAGGCGGTATTTCTCGTCCTCGATGATGTCTGGGAAGCGCGTCACGCGGCGGCGTTCGACGTGCTCGGCCCGCGCTGTCGCGCGCTGATCACCACTCGCGACGCGGGCATCCTGCACGCGATGGAAGGCGTCCTCCACCAGGTGGAACTCTTCAGCGAATCGGAGGCCCTCCAGCTTTTGTCCGATGCCGTCGATCTCACCCCGAGCGAGCTGCCACCTGAGGCCTCGACCATCGTCAAAGAGTGCGGCTGCCTCCCTCTGGCCGTGGCGCTCTGCGGCGGCATGGCCCGCGGTGGTATCCGCTGGTCGAGCATCCTCGAACGACTCCGCCGTGCCGATCTCGACAAGATCGCCGATCGCAATGCGATCCACGAGCAGCACCGCAACATCTACCGGGCGATGCTGGCCAGTGTCGAAGTTCTGGAGCCGGATCAGCAGCGCCGGTTCGCCGAGCTCGCCGTCTTCCCGACCGACCAGACCATCCCTGAAGCAGCCGTCGCTACGCTCTGGCAGCACACCAACGGTCTCGACGACCTCGACACCGAAGCGCTGCTCGTGAACTTCAGCGAACGTTCCCTGATCCGCCTGGACAAGGCCCCGGCTCCAGTGGGCGGCACCGCAGATCGGCGCATCTCGATGCACGATCTCCTCCATGATCTCGCCACCAAGCTGGCCGGAGAACCAAGAACGCTGCACCGCATCCTGCTGGACGCCTACCGCGGGAAATGCCCGGACGGCTGGCCGAGCGGTCCGAACGACGGATACTTCCTGCAGAGCCTCTGCAGTCATCTCATTGCCGCGGAGGGCGCTGACGACGCGGTGGCGTTACTCACCGATCTACCGTGGGTCGAGGCCAAGTGCCAAGCCGGGCTCGTGTTCGATCTCCAGGAAGATTATCGCGATGCTCTCAACGCGCTGCCCGAGATGCACGCGAGGCTTCAGGAAGAACAGCAACAGCGCGCCCGCGCCGCACGCTGGACCGCTGATCTCATCAGCTACTCACAGGCGTGGAGTGAACGCCGGGATCGCATCGCTCGCAACGAGCCCGTGGACGAGACCGAACCAGTTCTGCCGGAGATCCCCACTGCATGCCGAATTTGGACGGACGAAGAGATCGAGACGGAATGTCGGCGGATCAGAGAGACACCGACACGCCTCGACCGGCTGGCCGCCTTTGCGGGCTTCGTTCAGGGTCAGTGCTATCCGCTCATCCAGTTCGGTGGCCGCGAGGGCTTTGTTGTGCAGCACGCTTTCAACTATGCGCCGGGCGGGCCGGTTCACGACGCGGCGGCCGGGCTGCTGCCGCGGTGCGCCGTCCCTCTTATGCTCAGTCGCTGGCCCAGGGACGTCGCCTGGAGCCCGAAACCAGCTTTGCTGCGCACGCTGGAAGGTCACGCCGGCGTGGTCGAGAGCGTGAGTGTGATGCCCGACGGGCGGCGCGCGGTCTCGGGGAGTGGGGACAAGACGTTGCGGGTGTGGGACCTAGAGACCGGTGCGTGTCTTCGCACGCTGGAAGGGCACGGCGACAGAGTCCTGTGCGTGAGTGTGACGCCCGACGGCCGACGCGCGGTGTCGGGGAGTGGAGACAAGACGTTGCGGGTGTGGGACCTGGAGAGTGGGCAGTGCCTGCGGACGCTGACAGGGCACAGCGACTGGGTCTGGGCCGCTAACGTAACGGCGGACGGGCGGTGCGCGGTCTCTGGGAGTAAGGACGATACGCTGCGCGTGTGGAACTTGGACAGCGGGCGGTGCCTGCGCACGCTGACAGCCCCGGTCAGGAGCGTGAGCGTGACGTCGGATGGGCGACGTGCGGTGTCGGGGAGTTCGGGCGTGACATTCGATGGGCGGGGAGCGGTCTCGGGGAGTTCGGGTACATGGCGAATCTGGGACCTGGAGAGGGGTGCGTGCCTACGCACAATGAAAGGGCATCGCGGGGAGGTCTTTAGCGTTAGCGTGACGTCGGATGGGCGACGTGCGGTGTCAGGGAGTTCCGACAATGCGTTGCGGATCTGGGACCTGGAGAGCGGGCAGTGCCTGGGGTTGGCAGGGCCCGCCAACTGGGTGCACAGCGTGAGTATGACGCCCGACGGGCGACGCGCCGTGTCGGGGGGGCATGACAAGACGGTGCGGGTGTGGGATCTGGAGAGCGGGCAGTGCCTGCGCACGCTGACAGGGCACAGCACCTTGGTCGGGAGCGTGGGCGTGACATCAGATGGGCAGTGTGCGGTGTCGGGTAGTTCGGACAATACTCTCCGAGTGTGGGATCTGGCGACCGGGCAATGCTCGCGCACACTGGGGCATCGGGACAGAGTCACGTGCGTGACTCCGGCGCGGCAACGTCTGGTGTCGGCGAGTGGGGACGGTACACTGCGGGTGTGGGACGTGGAGAACGGGCAGTGCCTGCTCACGTTGGG
>ORJL011534491.1_pt1 | contig 16177 bp, 15 predicted proteins | sample 1779941 | NCBI WGS metagenome assembly ORJL01 (sample SAMEA104232317, study PRJEB22302) | groundwater metagenome | biome: forest; feature: aquifer; material: groundwater | place: USA | collected 2011-08-07 | depth 5.8 m | reverse complement strand
TTCCAGGCCCAACACACGGTCGATCTCCTCGGCGCGCGCGGTGAGCATCAACACCGGAATAGCCGCCCACGCCGGCTTTCTTTTGATCTCCTTGCAGATCTCAAATCCGTCCATCCCGGGAAGCATAATATCCAGCACGATCAACTGGATCTTCTGGCGCTCGAGCTCTTCAAAGGCCTGCGCCGCAGTGACGGCCTGCAGGCATGGAAACCCCGCCTTCTCCAAATTATAGCGGATCAATTTGGCGATATGCGGATCGTCTTCGATAATAAGAATTTTCTGCTGTGCCATTTATTCTCCGCCGTGCTTCGCGGGGCCAGCCCCGTAAAAACCCCTCAAGGGCTCTACGGGGCCAGCCCCGTCAAAGCCCTAAAGGGCTCTACGGGGCCAGCCGCGCAAGAGTTTTGGTATATCCGGTCTTCACGGACCGCGTTTTATAAATATCCTTGAACCCGGAAGGCAACCGCGCGAGTTTGGCCGCGGCGGTTTCCCGCACGACTTTAAGGGAAGGCAGCGCTTCGATCAATTTACCGCTGCGGATGACCGGACGCAACAAAGGCTGCGCGCCGGCCGGCGCGTCTTCCGACGCCAAGCCGATCGTGTCCTTTACAAATGTCCCTTTGCTATCGTATTGACGGAACACCTGTTTCTTCCCTGGGATGGTCATTTTTTGAGGGCTGGTCTTGGATTTATACTGGACCGTGCCGTTCTTTTCCTGGACCTGCACGAGCTTGTAGGTCAGGTCGAGCGCCGGACAATCACGGGAAGTCACCATGTCCGTCCCGACGCCGAACAGATCAATGGGCGACCTGGCTTTGGCCAGATCGGCGATCTTGTATTCATTAAGGTTCCCGCTGGCCAGGATCTTGACGTGCGGCAAACCGGCCTTATCCAAAATGGCCCGCACTTTTTTACTCAACGTTTTAAGATCACCACTGTCTAAACGTACTCCTTTAAGCTTCTCCCGCAAAGGCATCTTCACGACATTGCGCACACATTTTAACGTATCATAAGTATCGACCAGCAAAATTGTGTTATCCGGAAATACCGCGTGATATTTCTCGAACGCCTGGTCCTCCGCGTCAAAGGCCTGGACCCAGGAGTGGGCGATCGTCCCGTACGTGGGGATCGCGAATTGTTTGCCGGCGTACACGTTGGAGGTCCCGATACAACCCGCGACATAAGCCGCGCGCGCGGCCAAAACTCCCGCTTCCGGTCCGTGCGCCCGGCGGGAACCGAAGTCGATGATCTCGCGCGCCACGCCGTCGGCGCGAGCGGCGCCCACCACCCGCGCCGCTTTGCTGGCCACAACACTCTCGATATTCAGCAACGACAACACATAAGTTTCAAGGATCTGCGCTTCAATGATCGGCGCCTCCACCTGGATGATCGGCTCCCGCGCGAAAAAGATCTCCCCCTCCGGCATGGCCCAGACATCGCCGCTGAATTTAAAACTTTTAAGATAATCGAAAAATTCGCTTTTAACGTTCCCGAAAACACTCAGGCCCCCGAGAAACGCGATATCCTCATCCGTAAAACGCAGGTTCAGGATATATTCCACGACCTGCTCCAGCCCACAGGCAACAAGAAACGAACGGTTCGCCGGCATGGTGTGGCAAGAGAGTTCGAACGTAGCGCGGGCATCCATCTTGTTCTGAAAATACCCCGCGGCCATCGTCAGTTCGTAAAGATCAATTTTGAGACTATTGCCTGTATTCATAATTACAGCTCAGCAAATGACCAATAACCAAGAAACAAGATACAAATAAATTTCAAATTACAAGCTTCAATACGTTTGGAATTTGAAATTTGTTTATTGATTATTTTTTGGTTATTGTTCCTTGGTTATTAAGATTTGATCCAAAGTCATTTCTTGCGCGCCGGCTTTGACCATATCCCCGATGGCTTTTTTCGAATCGCCGGGCTGAAGATCAACTCCTTGGATCGCGTCAACAAGCAGATGGACCTTAAAATATTTTAAAGCGTCCAGGATCGAGGCCTTGACACAATAATCCGTGGCCAGCCCGCCGATCCAAAGTTCTTTGATATCCAGGTCCTGCAGTATTTTCAATAAAGGCAGCCCCTGTTCATCGATCGCTTGAAAAGCCGAATAACTGTCTTTCTCCGGATCCATTCCTTTGGACACGATAATCGTTCGTGGCGGTAATTTCAAAGCGGGATGAAATGCGGCGCCGGGTGTGTTTTGCACGCAATGGACCGGCCAAACCCCGCCAAATTCCTTAAAATGTTTCGTTTGGCGCAGGTGCCAATCCCGTGAAATGATAACGGGGTTTTGGTCTTTGGAAAATAATTGGATATAGCGGTTCAATATGGGGATGATTTTATCACCTTGCGTCACTGCCAGGGCGCCGCCGGGGCAAAAATCATTTTGTACATCAACAATAAGAAGCGCTCCGCGCGATGAAGACATCAAAGCATCCTCCGCTCCAGAAGCAACATACGGAACGTCTGCGCGTTATACACCGCGAACCCTTGCTCGTCGTTGCCGAAGAACGCGTAGACCGTTTGGACCTGGTCGCGGAAAGCACGCATCTTATCAGCCAACTGTTCCAGTTCACCGCGTGAATAGCTGGAATTGTAAAACGCCTTGCCGCCGTTACAGCGCAAATATAAAAAATCCGTGGTGACCGCCCACTCGCCCGGTTTTTCCGGTGAATCCGTGAAGCACAGGCACGAGCGATATTCCTTAAGGATCCGGTAAACATCGCTGCAGAACCAGCTGGTGTCGACGAACTCGAACACGTGCCGGAACTCCGCGAACGGCCTTGTGCGCTTAAGGAGCGAACAAAAATCCGCCAAAACCTGGTTGTCTTTTTTAAAGCCCGACGGCAACTGCCACAAAAAGCAGGCGATCTTTGGTTTGAGGACATTCATGCTCACGGCCATGGCTTTGAGCGGTTCGCCTACGTCCTTTAACCGCTTGGTATGGGTAATGTAAGTGGGCCCTCTGACGGTAAAACGGAATTCCCGGGGGGTCGTCTTGAGCCAGGCCATGATCGTATCATTATCAGGCAACTGGTGCGCGGTCGTGGAAAGTTCAACGCCGTTGAATTGCCGGCTGTAGAATTCCAACCACTTGTTCTCCGGCAGCCCTTCATGGTAAAAAACACCATTGCCCCAGTGCGAATAATGATAGCCGCTTGTACCAATGTATAATTTCATAGATGCTTCACTTTTAAAGGTTAAAATAGGTTACAAGATGTTGAAAGAGGTTAGAAAAGGACAGGGGTTATTTCACGTTGCTTTTGTTGCAACCTTTTTGTAATGTATTTTCCTCTTGAAACCTTTTCAAACTTTTTTCAACTTTTTAAAACCTAAATATCTAATACGACCATCGCCTTCCATTGCCCCTGATCTTCACTGACCGCGAACTGGTGCATCGTGACCGCCTTGACGTCGACGTTCAGCGGATGTTTCTTGGGATCTAACATTTCGCCGTACGCCCGTGCGATCACCATCCACATGCCGGCCTGGCCGGCAGGCAGGCCCTTTTGCTCCTTGAACCGCATCCGCGCGGCCCGCAATAACAACTGTTCAGCATCCTTATAATAAATAAATTCCTGGAGAAATTGGAATAAAAGCATCTCGATGGTTTCCGCTTCCACCGAAACTTCCCGCCACAATCTTTCAGCAATTGTCTCCAGATCGTCGACCATCACGTTCATCAACGCGTCGGCAGCGGCGATGAACAGCTCTTCTTTCGATTGTCCGTAAGCCTCAAAGGCGATATCGGCAGTAGCGACATCATCTAGATAATGATAAGGCACAACGCGCTCCGGATACCCGGATATCCGGTTACCCGGATATCCGGAAACTGTTATTAAGCTATCCCTTCACATTCCCTATCGGCACGAAACGCGCCACACGGTGGCTGATGCCGGCCATTTCAGTGGCGGTCGTGACATCATCGATATCTTTATACGCTGAACCGGCCTCTTCCGCAAGCCCGGCGTAGGACGCGGTGTGCACGTAGATCCCCCGCGCGCGCATATCGTCTTGCAACTGCCGGCCCCGGAACATCTCTCTGGCCTTGCGCCGGCTCATCGTGCGGCCGCTGCCGTGCGCGGTCGAACAAAACGTTTCCTTGCTTCCCTCCACACCCGCCAGTAAGTAAGATCCCGTTTCCATGCTTCCGCCGATAATGACCGGTTGGCCCGTCTTGCGATAGATCTGCGGGATCCCTTCCATGCCGGGGCCGAAGGCGCGCGTGGAACCTTTGCGATGAACGAGCACTTCCCTCTTTTTTCCGTCGATTGTGTGTTCTTCGAGCTTGGCGATATTGTGTGCCACGTCATAGATCTGGTGCATGCCCAATTCTTGCGGTGTTTTCTTAAAAACCTCGGCGAACACTTCCCGGATCCGGTGCAAAATGACCTGACGGTTGGCAAAGGCCATGTTGACCGCGCATTTCATCGCCTTGAAATAATCCTGCCCTTCGGGAGAATTAAACGGCGCGCAAGCGAGTTCGCGGTCTTCTACATCCAAATGGTATTTACTTTTCATGACCTTCAAAAAAATCTGTAGATAATCGGTCGCCACCTGATGCCCGAACCCGCGGCTGCCGCAATGGAACATCACGACGATCTGGTTTGGTTTGGTGATCCCGAATTGCGCGGCCAGTTCCTTGTCAAAAATATTCTCAGGCTTGGCGACCTGTATCTCCAGGTAATGATTCCCCGACCCCAATGTGCCGAGCTGATGAAACCCGCGGTCAATAGCCTGATCGCTGACCTTGGAGACGTCCGCCCCGGCCATGCATCCCCCCTCCTCGGTGCGTTCCAGGTCTTCGTTCCAGCCATACCCTTGCGCGACACACCACGGCGCGCCTTGCTCGACCACATGCTTAAATTCATTTTTGGAAATCTTAACGAATCCTTTGCCGCCCACGCCGCTGGGAATCTGCGCAAAAAGCCGGTCGACTAAATCCGTCAAGTGAGGCTGTACCTGATCATGCGTGAGATTGGTCGTGACAAGGCGCATCCCGCAATTAATGTCAAAACCGATGCCGCCGGGAGAAATAACGCCGGTTTCGGCGTCCATCGCCGCCACCCCGCCGATGGGAAAGCCGTAGCCCCAATGCCCGTCGGGCATGCAGTACGCGTACTTAAGGATGCCGGGCAGTTTCGCGACGTTGGCCGCCTGTTCGAAGACAGCCGTATCCATATCTTTGAGCAATTTTTCGCTGGCATAGATGCGCGCAGGCACGCGCATGCCCTTACGGAAGGTGACCGGAAGCTCCCAGACCGTTTCGGAAATTTTTTTGATCTCGAGGGGTACAGCCATACGATGAACCCTTTCAATGCACGGGCTTCATTATATCACTTTTATCCCAGATTTTTCAGTAGAAAAATCCGCCCTGAGCGTAAGCGAAGGGTCGCTCGGCCAAACTCGATAAGAGTTTGGCCGGCTTAGCGAGGTATCCCAAATTTTGTTCCCTAAAAAGGGAACAAAATTTGGGATCATTGTTTACGGGGGGCGGGATTATAAGTTCTCAAAATTCCAAGAACCTGCGCATCATCGACTTGTTCGAAATGAATGTAAAACTTACTAAGCGCGTAAAAATCCTCTGGAACCCGCAGGCACACCAGCGCATCGGCCTGTTGCGCCAACCGCCGCAAGGTGTCATCGGAGCCGACGGGGATGGCCGCGATGAGTTTACGCGGCTTTTCGGCGCGCGCTGACCACAGCGCGGCCTCGAACGTGGCGCCGGTGGCGACCCCATCGTCAGTGATGATCACGGTGCGGTCTTTTAAGGGGACCTTGGGATGGACTTTGCGAAATATCGCGGCGCGGCGTTTGATCTCGGCCATCTGGTATTTTTTCTCTGCTTCAATGTAGGCCTCGTCGGCCCCGGCCCGACGCGCGTATTCCTGGTTCAGGTAGGTGTGGCCATCTTCGCTGACCGCGCCGACGGCGAATTCAGAGTTACCGGGCGCGCCTATTTTCCGGGCAAGGATAATATCCAGAAACGCGCCCAATTCCCGGGCAAGATGCTGGGCCACAACCACTCCACCGCGAGGGATTCCCAACACAACGGTTTCTTTCGTATCCATTTTCCCTAACGCGCGCGCTAACTTCTGGCCGGCCTGCGCCCTATCCTCAAAGGGATCACCCGAGCGCTCGAGGATCATAAAATTCTTCATACTCACCAGCTTATCAGGTTACCTTCGAACGCCGTCCACAGGGAAAGTTCAAAACCGCGTAGTGGTGGTTCTACAGTATTCGCGAGTCCGGATCTACAAAGTGGCGACAGCCTCGATCTCGACCAGGGAATCTTTGGGCAGGCGCACCACCTGGACGGTCGAGCGCGCCGGCGCGGTGGCCGCGTCAAAATGCTTGGCGTACACTTCGTTCATCGCGTTAAAATCGTTGAGGTCTTTTAGGAAAACTGTTGTCTTCACCACTTTCGCGAGTGATGAACCCGCGGATTCCAGGACCGCCTTTAAATTCTTCAAAACCTGTTGCGCCTGTTCGCCCGCGTTCGTTCCCACCATCTGACCGTTCACGGGATCGAGCGGGATCTGCCCCGCGGTATACACCAGATTTCCGACAATAACGGCCTGATTGTACGGCCCCACCGGCGCCGGCGCGCCTTTCGCTTTCACAATTTTTTTGTCCATCTTGCTCCCCTTTTTAAAATTATTTCTTAATACCGTAATAAACTGTATTGGGCTCGACCTTCGTATTCTTGGGGACCACGGCCCCGGCCGCAATGACCGCGTTGTCGCCGATCTCGACCCCGGGCAGGACAATGGAATTAAGCCCCACAATGACGTTCTTGCCGATCTTTACTTTCTCGACCAGCAACCCCTTCTTTTCGAACGAATGGCAGATGACCGTCGCGTTGCCGCCGATGACCGAATTGTCCCCGATCTCCAACATCGAAATATCGCCCACGCGTGTAGAATTGATCTGCACATTTTTGCCAAGTTTGGCACCCATCAATTTATAAAATAAGGCGCAAAAAGGTGTCAACAACATAAAATCCAGGAAGATGAACCGCATGGTGATATACAGCGCGCTGACCATCATCCATTTGAGCATCTGCGGAGAACCGACCGAATGGACGCCCTCTTGGACATGCAATCCCAACAAAATTCTGGCAAGGCTCGCTACGAAAATAAATGTCAGGCCGAAGATAAAATACCCGCCGGCGAGCGTAAAACAGAGGAACAACAACCGTTGTCCGTCGGCCAAATGCGCGGAATGCGTCCAATAGGAATGGACCAATAATGCGGAAGGATACAACGCCACCCCAAGGATGATGGCGCCTAAAGCGTAGAGCAGGATGGTGAACAACGTCTGCGCCAGCGTTAACTTCAGGGATGTTCTCATGTCATTTCTTATGGGATACTCGCACCCCGATAAAAACCGCCACAAATAGACCCTCCGCGATCAGTGAGGCCACACCCAGCGGCTCTAACCATGCGTCGGCTTCCGCCGGAATCTGCGGCAATCCCACAGTGCGGCTGGCCACATAACCGATCAATGAACCGGCGGCGACCAGAAACCCCAGGTTCCATCCCCAGTTATGCTTACGATAGATCCCATACGCGGCGATCAACGCGCCAGCTCCGTTGGCATAAAAAAGCAAACCCTTATACGCTGCTTCGCTAAGGGCATCTGACGCGTCACTCACATGAATAAGGCCGGTCATTAAGATCAAAACAATTCCAAACCATGAAAAAATTCTTGGCATATTAGACATGATGCGACTCCTCCAAGATCACTTCAAACCCTTCAAAATTGGGGTGGCCCAAATAAGTCCCTTTGGGCGCTTTGGCCCCCGCGTGGGATCTTTTAAAATGCTCTGATTTCCTCCAGGCCGTGAACGACTCGAAGGAATCCCATATCGAATGCGACACAAAAAGCGTTCCGCCTTCATCGCCCGGGCCACGAAGCAGTTTAAACTCCTGGAACCCAGGGACCTTATCAAGGTAAGATTCCCGGTCTTTCCAGATTTGAATGAAATCTTCCTGATGGTCATTGGCGATACGAAAGCGGTTCATGGCGATGTACATAACATTCTCCTGAATTTCAAACGCTCATGCGAGGAACTACCTTATGATGGAGAACCAACATATTGAAATCGGGGTTTTTGCCGGCCGTCGACCGTGACGTTTTCAAAAAACATCTTGCGTGGACGCACCCAAAGAGCACCCTCACCGAATTCCGATCTGTATAAAGCCTTATAAACGACCAGCTCTTCCAAGGTCTCGCTATGGCGCGCGAGGCCTAATACTTCGTAATACTTTCCCTTATAATGCTGATATCGGCCGGTCTGGATCTGATCCATGGTCTTTCACTTACGCGGAACAGGGATACTGATCCCTCCTCCGCCGGAGATGCCGCCGATATTGCCGCTGCCGCCGACGTGAATAGACTGGCAACCGGCAAATCCAAGCAGAACGATCGAACAAACTGTTAAAATAGGGAGCTTCATAATCAACGGCACATGTGATACGTTTTTAATTGAACAAATACGTATACTGACCATACCCTTCTTTTTCCAGGTCTTTCTTGGGGATAAAACGTAAAGCGGCGGAATTGATGCAAAAGCGCTGGCCTGTTGGCCCGGGCCCATCAGGAAAAAGGTGCCCCAGGTGCGAATCCGCGTGTTTGCTGCGCACTTCAACGCGGCTCATCCCCGAGCTCTTGTCCTCCTCTTCAACGACATTACCCTTTTCCAGCGGACGCATGAAACTCGGCCAGCCGGTTCCGGAATCGTACTTGTCCGTAGAACTAAAAAGCGCTTCACCGGAGATGATGTCCACGTAAATGCCTTCCTCTTTGTTATCCCAATACGCGTTATCAAAGGGGCGCTCGGTGGCGGCGTTACGGGTCACCGCGTATTGCATCGGCGTAAGTTTTCGCTTCAGCTCTTTGGGCGACGGAATATTGCACAAAGGCCCTGTCAGGTTCTTCCCGGGATCGTTGGTCCAATTCTTCTTCAGGAACGGATCGCGGCCGGAACGATATTTATAGGTCTCATAATGTTCGGCGTTGGTCTTGTAAAAGTCCTGGTGCTCCGTTTCCGCGGAATAAAATTCGCTGGCAGGCAGGATGTCGGTGGCGATCGGTTTTTTAAACCTGCCCGAGTGGGCCAAGGCCGTCCTTGATTCTTCAGCAAGCTTTTTCTGCTCTTCATCATGATAAAAAATCGCGGTGCGGTATTGCGGCCCCCGGTCGACGAATTGTCCATCGGGGTCAGTGGGGTCGATTTGCCGCCAAAAAACATTTAAAAGATCAGCATAAGACACTTTCGCGGGATCATAGGTGACCCGTACCGCCTCGCGGTGGCTGGTTTCTCCGGTGGAAACTTGCTCATAATTCGGGTCCTCTTCCGCACCGCCCGTGTATCCGGCGACAACATCAACGACGCCTTCCATTTTCTCGAAGGAAGGCTCCATGCACCAGAAACACCCCCCGGCAAACGTCGCCTGCCGGTAGACCGGCACTTTATCCGCTTTCGGCTGGGCGCCCGCCCGGCCCGTGGCCAATACGATGAACATGACCGCCAACAATAAACTTCTCTCCATCACTCTCTCCTTTTAAAAACCAAAACCTGGTTGGTTCAAAAATTCGATCTCTTCCGGCGTTGACACTCGGCCCAGTATCTTGTTACGATGCGGGAAACGGCCAAAACGTTCGATGATCACGCGATGCCGGCGCGCGTAATCCAAGGAATAGCTGTAATAATGAGTATTGCTCGGATTCTTCTGCTGGGATCCTTCCACCAGCCCCTGGAAATATTGCACGGACAATTCCTGGCTTTCCAGATCCTCCGCGTGCATCAGCGGCATATAGACAAAAACACGCTCTATAAGAATAAGTGTACGTTCTTTTTGCCCAATCGTCAACCGCCGCGTCAATTCCCGGGCCAGCGTGTCACCCGTATACATCCGGGGCGTATCACGGTACATGTTGCGCGTGAATTGATCACACAAAAGGATCAGGGCGAGCGCCCCGGCCGTTGATCCCTCCCACGCGTCGTACGCGCCGCTAAGGGCGTTGTCCAGATCACTCTCAAAACGTTCCCGGATCTCCTGGTCCAGCGCCTTGCTGGTCTTAAACCACTTATTAAACGGCCGCTTGCTCTTGTCAATAGGCGTCGAATCATCGATGCCTTCGAACCAGAAATCGAGAATACTTTGAATACTTTCCATGAATTACGTGGAGCACAAGAGCACACGAACACACGTGCACAAAAAGCATCATGTGCTCATGTGCTCATGTGCACCTGTACCCCTTGCTGTTTCAAGTAAATATTCCGTCTTGATATTCTGCAAACTGTTAAAAATATTAGTCACGATCATCGGATTATCCTGTTCGAACTGGCGCAGCATTTTCTTGATGAGCATCCGGTGCGAGATGTCATCGTTGGCGCATTTGGATTGACCCATGCCAGCGATCCCCAATTCCTCGGCCAAGCGCACCATGGCCTCTTCCCGCACGTACGCCAGCGGCCGGATGATCACGATCTTGCCGTTAAAAAGTTCCTGTTTGGGCTTCATCGCGGCTATTTCCCCGCGGTAGAACTGATTCAAAAGGATCGTTTCCACGATATCGTCCATATGATGTCCAAAAGCGATCTTATTGAACCCCTCGCGCGCGGCCAACTGGAACAACGCCTTTCGCCGGCTCCACGACCAGCGGAAACAGTCGATATCCTCATACTTCTCGTCCTTAAGTGAATTAGCTTTCTCCACCAGATAGGGGAAGCCTTCCTTCTGCAGATATTCGACCAAGACCTGTGGATTAAAATCGGAGAATTCAAAATCGACATGAACTGCCGTAAAATCAAATTTGACCGGGCTTATCCGCCGGCGGTCACGCAGAATATGCAATAATGAGAGGCTATCTTTGCCGCCGGAGACAGCGACCGCAATACGGTCGCCCTCCTGGATCATGTTAAATTCCACGATCGCCTTGCCCGCCCGTTTGGAGACGGCGAACAAGGTCGGCCTTATTTTATCTTTCCGGGAACGCGCTGCGCTCATTGCTGGAACCATCACACGCTGTGCTCGCTGTGCTCGTTTTGCTCGCTCTGCACGTGCAGATGATCGCCAAGTTTACGAAAATGCTCAAGCCAGCGTGGCTCAGGCGTGGACATCTTGCCATCGCTGATATTGCGGCCAATAGCGAGATACGACCTCTGCGCGCGCCACAGGTCCAGGTCCAGATGCAACGGCACCAACGCCTGGAGAATATCATCGACAGTTTTTAAAAGGTGCGTGTCTAGGGGTGTTTTCTGCAAATTCCGCATCAGTTGATTGATCTTCCGCCCGGCGGTAAAGCTCACTTTGACCTTGTCGATCTCGAATGACCAGCGGTTGACCTCGGCGGCGATGCGCTTGAGCGCCGGGATATCCGTTTCGTCACGGACAAGCAGGTCCAGCAGGTCACGGTTAAAGATGAACTCAATGGAAGCGATCAAGGCCTTCGGCAAGGCGATATGCAATTCTTCCTTGACCTGCATGAGCGGATAATAATGTTCGTAGATCTCGCGAAAATGCGCTTCAAATTCTTCCATCGCGGAGTGGATGATCTCATCGAAGATCCGTTTTTGCTCGTCCCGGAAAAGATATTTCAATGCGTATTGGGTCGGCCCGAAATGGCGCTCCATCAAGCGGCCCATTTCCTCGATATCTCCGCCCGCGAAGGCCTTGTCCATCCCTTCGCGCATGGCGTGAAATTCTTCTTCGGACATTGGCGCGCGCGCCGCGGCGCTCAAGTGATGATCCTGACGGGGAACAACGGCGAAATCAACAATAGCTTCTTCCCAGGTTATGTCCGAACGCACCTGCACGCGCCCGATGACAAACGTTCGCCCATCGGTCTGTTTTAAGTCATAATCTTGCTCGGTGACCGTGTAACAATAAACCTTTTTCCCTCCGGTATGATCGTCGAACATCGCGGAAACCGCGTAGTGGGCGCCCACCCCCATCAGGTCCGTCATCGCAGGCGCGACGAATTTTTCGTAAGCCCCGGCGCCGTTAAAAAGGTCAGGAACATTGCTGGGCGCGGCTTCCAGCATCTTCTTAAAATGTTCCTCCAAATCCTCTCCAAGAATTTCTTTCGCGAGCTGCAGGACCCGTCCGGCGTACTGCAGGATCTGCACCCCTTCAATTCCCGAGATCTCATCGAAAAACCAGCCGCAGCTGGTGTACATGAGCATCGCGTGACGCTGAAGTTCGAGTAGTTTCAAGACCTTGACCTTTTCCGGGCCGGTAAGCTCCTGGCGACAGTTCTGCCGGAAAAAATTCTCAACATTCTCCGTATCACGGTCCAGGACCACTTCAATAAAATTGTCCCGCGCCTGCCACGGGTCGTCAGCGAACGCGCGCATATGTTCTTCATAAAGCGGCGCCAGCGTGTCCCGAAGCCAATCCAATGACTGGCGCAGCGGCGCGCGCCACTTCTGGTGCCAACCGCGTTGGCCGCCGATCTTGCATCCGCAATCCGAACGCCAGCGCTCCACCCCGTGGCTGCAACTCCAGGACGTATTCTCCGCGATCTGGACCTCATGGGTCGGGGGGAATTTCTCCAAATATTCTCCGTAAATGGTCACTTGGGCAAGATTATTCGACGCGATATGATGCAGGCAATACGACAGCGCCATGTCACCGAAACTGTGATGATGACCGTAGGTCTCACCGTCGGTAGCGATATGAACCAACCGGGGATGGTGCTGGTCGCGCGGAAAAACGCCCAACAAACGGTTCGCGAAATTGACCCCGCTTTTTAAAAGATCCGCGAACGCCACTTCCTGGGCGATCGGCCCGTCATAAAAGAACAAATGGATCTTTTTGCCCGAAGGCAACGGACAGACATAGGCCATTTGCGGATCGACACTTGCCCCTTTGAGCGCGGTCCATTTCTCTTCACCTGTTTTACGTACTTTGGCGGCCTGGTGCGGGGCGAGGATCGTAAAATTGATGCCGTGCTCAGCGAGGGTCTCCAGCGTCCGGATATTGACCGCGGTCTCGGCGAGCCACATCCCCTCGGGCTTGCGGCCGAAACGACGCTCGAAATCCCTGATCCCCCAAAGGACTTGCGTGCGCTCATCGCGCGCGTTGGCCAGAGGCATGATCATGTGATTGTAAACTTGCGCGATGGCCGAGCCGTGGCCGGAGAACCGCGCCTGGCTTTCCTTGTCTGCCGCCAGGATATTCCGGTAATCCTCCGGCGCGTGGCGCTCCATCCAGGACAAAAGCGTTGGCCCAAAATTAAAGCTCATCGACGCGTAATTATTGACCATCTGCGCGACTTTTTTATCCGGCCCCATGATGCGGCTGGCGGTATTAGGCGCGTAACATTCGGAGGTGATCCGTTCATTCCAATCGTGGTAGGGTTGCGCGGAGTCCTGCAGCTCGACTTCTTCGAGCCACGGATTTTCCCGCGGCGGCTGGTAAAAATGCCCGTGGATACAAATATACCGGTTCATCAGATACTCCCGATTATCGAATCTGTTTAATATACAGCCAAAAGATGTAACGATTGATTACAATTATACTAATTTCTCTCGCAAAGATGGGAAATAATTATAATAAAACCGGTTGGGTGTGATGAAAAAGGATATTATTAAGAATGCTGGAGAGGCTGATGCGTCACGTTTTTTTGAAGAACAGAACTCCCAATGGCGGCAAGGTGAGCGACAGGCAGTGAGGCCGGCCGTGCCAGCCGGTGTCCCAGGCGTGCGCGCCGCCGCAGTTGCCCACGCCGCTGCCGTCATATTCCTTCGCGTCGCTGTTGAAGATCTCTTTCCAGAAACCGCCGGCGGGGACGCCGACTTTGTAATCATAACGAGTGACCGGCGTAAAGTTGCACACGACCACGACCGTGTCGCCCGGATTCTGCCCCTTGCGCAAGAAACTCAAAACGCTGTTTTGCCCGTCGTTGCAATCGATCCCTTCAAAACCGTCTTGCTGAAAATCATTCACGTATAACGCGGGTTCGGCTCGGTAAAGACGGTTAAGGTCTTTGACCAGCTGCTGCATCCCCCGATGCGGGCCATATTGCAGCAGGTGCCAATCGAGGCTGCTATCGTGGTTCCACTCGTCCCACTGCGCGATCTCATCGCCCATAAAAAGGAGCTTCTTGCCCGGGTGGCCGTACATATACGAATACAACGCGCGCAGATTGGCGTATTTCTGCCAATCGTCGCCAGGCATTTTGCGCAAAAGCGAGCCCTTGCCGTGGACCACTTCATCGTGCGACAACGAAAGCATAAAGTTCTCGGTGAAGGCGTAGATCATGCTGAAGGTGAGATCATTGTGATGATGTTTACGGTGAACCGGGTCTTTTTTAAAATATTCCAAAGTGTCGTGCATCCAGCCCATGTTCCACTTCATGCCAAAACCCAGGCCCCCGGCGTACGTCGGGCGCGAGACCATCGGCCAAGCGGTCGATTCTTCGGCGATCATCTGCACATCAGGATAGGCGGTATACACGACCGAATTAAGCCGCTTAAGGAATTCAATGGCCTCGAGGTTCTCCCGGCCGCCGAATTCGTTGGGGATCCATTCACCTTCCTTGCGTGAATAGTCAAGATAGATCATCGAGGCGACCGCGTCCACGCGGATACCGTCGATATGATATTTGTCGAACCAGAAAAGCGCGCTGCTGATCAAAAAGTTGATCGTTTCACGCCGTCCGTAATTGTAAACGTAACTGCTCCAGTCGGGGTGGAAACCTTTGCGCGGGTCGTCATGCTCAAAGAGATGTGTGCCATCAAAATACGCGAGACCATACTCATCCGAAGGGAAATGCGATGGCACCCAGTCGAAAATGACGCCGATGCTGTCCTGGTGAAGCCGGTCAATGAGGTACATCAGATCTTGCGGCGTGCCATAGCGGCTGGTAGGCGCGAAATACCCGACCGTTTGATAACCCCAGGAACCCTCGAACGGGAACGCCATCAAAGGCATGAATTCAACGTGGGTGAACCCCATCTGCTTGACGTAGGCAATGAGTTCGTCAGCCATCTCACGATAGGTCAATGACCGGCCGCTTTCCTCTATCTTGCGCCGCCACGAACCAAAATGCAGTTCATACACGGCCATGGGCGCGTGCAAACTATTGTATTTGTGCCGCTCGGCCATCCAGTCGCCGTCATTCCAGCTATAATCAATGTCCCAGACGATCGATCCGCTGCGTGGCGGCACCTCGCAGTAAAACGCGAACGGGTCGCGCTTATCGACACAATAACCGTTGTGGCCGGACTCGATAAAAAATTTGTACAGAGCCCCTTTGCCTACACCGGGAACAAAACCCTCCCAGATACCGGAACTGTCCCAGCGCGGGGCCAGCGGGTGCGAAGACTTGTTCCAGCCGTTGAAATCCCCCATCACATAGACCTTACGCGCGTTGGGGGCCATTACGGCAAAATAAGTACCTGGAACGCCATGGCGGGTCGTGACATGCGAACCTAATTTATCGTAAAGCCGGAAATGACTGCCTTCTTTATAGAGGTAGATATCCTGCTCGGTAAAAAGACTGAAATCGTGGTAAACGTGGCTTGCGGGAGAATGCGGATTCTTCTGAACGATCTTCTCCTTGATCTCACCTAAGGAAAATCGAGGAATGGGCTTGCGTCTTCCGTGCCTGTCGGCACCGTTCTTTTTCTTCATCTTCGTTTCCTTGATCTTCAGCGACACAACTGTTCTCCTTCCGATTAAGGAAAAAACACAATAACACTTATCTCTTTATATTGCAAGTATTTTTATCGCTTATGTTTATCGCTTATTGAAAAGGACTAAACCAAATAGCCTCGAAAAAGCGTGGCAAAGCCAAGAAAGGCGAGAAATCCCATCACATCGGTGATGGTGGTGAGGATGATGTTGGAACACTGCGCCGGATCACGGCCCAAAGCTTTCATGGTCAGCGGGATAAGCGCGCCGGAAAAGCCGGCTACGGTCAAATTGACCAGCATCCCCAAGCCGACCACCAGGCCCAGGAACGGTTTCCCCTGCCACAGAAGAGCAATGACCCCGGTAACCACTCCGATGATAAGCCCGTTGATCAATCCGATAAAGGCTTCTTTTAAAACAAGCTGTTTGACGCGCGAGGACGGGATCTCGCGCATGACCAGTCCGCGCATGACAACCGCCAGGGATTGCGCGCCCGCGTTCCCCCCTTGTCCAGCCACAACCGG
>ORJL010444093.1_pt1 | contig 16177 bp, 13 predicted proteins | sample 1779941 | NCBI WGS metagenome assembly ORJL01 (sample SAMEA104232317, study PRJEB22302) | groundwater metagenome | biome: forest; feature: aquifer; material: groundwater | place: USA | collected 2011-08-07 | depth 5.8 m | reverse complement strand
TCCGCGTGTACGTGCGCGACGACACGAAGGTTGCGGCCGTCACGGTCACGATCCGCAACGCCGCCGGCGAAGTCGTCGAGCACGGATCGGCGACGGAACGCGAATACTACTGGGCGTACCACGCGAAGACGTCCGTGCCCGCTGGCCACACCGTCGTGATCGAGGCCACCGCCCGCGACCTCGCTGGCAATACCGGCCGGCTCGAACAGGAGGTGGAACTATAAGCGCCGACGCGTGACGCGAGTCCAGAGCTGAAAGCAGAGTGTCCAGAGGCCGAACCGCGGTTCCGGGGCTGAAGACATGAAATGACCTCTTGTCTGTCGTCGGCCCTCCGGCCTCTGACCTCTGCCCTTCTGGACGCGCGCCAGCGCGCACAATTGCCCTGCAGCTCGGATACTCAACAGATTGAGACGAGCCTCCGGCAATATAGGGGATGTCGGTCCACACATCTGGTAGAGGCACGCCCGACATTTCGTCTAGAAACATGATCCTGCAGCGTCTTATCGGTTTTCCGTTTCGGCCTAATTTGATCCGTCCGTGGCTATTCGGAACTTCAGTTTGCGGAGCATTCCATAATGCCTCCATCCCGGCGCGATTCGTCCTCCAACGCGCAAGGGTACCTCGAAAGTCGTATTCCTCCATAGATCCGCGGGGGTCTAGCATATTTTCGGATTTCCACCATTTGCCCGATGGCAAACGGCGCCACTCAGCCGCAATGTACTCGGCAGAGTAACGCGTGAACAAAATGTTCAGTGGTGTAGCTTCGCTCTTCCCGTAATAAAGAATGGAATCCTTCACACGGCCAAAGCGCGCCGTTGCGTCATTATGCGATGAGGCACGCGCCCACGAAATGTCGTTCCGAAAGTTTTCTTCTCCGAACACTTCGTCCATCACCGCCTTTAGGTAATGCACCTTTTTCCAATCGAGATGCACATAGATGCTGCCATCGTCTGCAAGGATTTCGCGGAGGAGGATAAGGCGGCGGCGGAGAAACTCGATGAATTGGGCGCCGAGGACTTTGTCACGGTAGGCCTTCTCCTTGTCCTTCATGAAGTCCTGTCGCGTAGCAAATGGTGGATCGATATAGATGAGCTTGATCTTCCCGCGGGTGCCGAGATGATTCGGCCCCTGCTGGTCAGCCAGCAGTTCGCGTAGCGCTAAGAGGTTGTCGCCCCACACCAACAGATTTCGCCAGCCATCGCCATGCGGTCGCTCTTTGCAGAACTCCCGCTCAAGTTGCCACGGCGCTGCCGGAGTTTGCGCCAGCACCTCCTCGCGCGTCAGCTTTCCCTCTTAAACGAGGCGGTATTCCTTGCCGACTGGCTCGGCCGTTCGCCTGCATGGGAACAGGCGATGCAACCATTTTTCCGGCAGCGGACTTCCCGCAGCAAGAAGTATGTTCAATTCGTCCCGTTCCGGTTGGCTTAACCGCGTCATGGTGTCAGCGTCGCAATTTGCCGTATCGTGTCATCCAAGTTCTGCTGGTTTTCGGGAGAGGGTATGTTTGGTTACAGGATGGACTAGCGAACGCAGTCGTGTCCGGCTGCCACAACGCGGTACGCTGGATCGCGGTCCGCTATTCCGCTGGCGCAAGATAGACCTAAGACGATGGAACGTGGCAACACTACAAACAACCGGCGGAAATTTGCGCTTAAGCGAACGCTCTTGCTCGCGGAGCGTCGGCGACGTCGCTATCGATGCCTGCGCGCGCGGCGTACGTCCGCCCAGATCGGCCTCTCGCATCGACCGGCAACCGCGGCCATCCTCACAACGCCTCCATCCCCGCCAGCTCCTGAAACTCCTCGAGGATCTCCGGGTACCGGTTGGCGAGAAACTTTTTCACTTTCGCGTTTTCCAGCAGCCGTTTCACGTGGCGCTGGACGGCGTTGAGGTCAGCGAATTTTCCCCGAACTGCTCCTGGTGCGCGCGGTAGTCGCGTTCCAGCGACTCCATTTCCTTTTCCATCCGCGAAATCTCCTCGTGCGATAGCCCTGCCACCTTCGGCTTCTTCGCCTCGACGAGCTGCTCCGCCGGCGTGCCGACGATCAGCGCCTTGGCGCAGCCTCTCGTGAAGCGGGCCGACGAAGTGGCCGGCACCGACTGGCGGAAATGGATGGTCACACGCGCGCTTGACCCGAGAGTGCGGGCGCTCGTGGCAATTCGATCCAGAATTCGGCGCCGGCGCCCAACTTCGAGCTTACGCCCACGCTGCCCGACATCCGTTCCGCCGCCTTTTTCACGATCGCCAGGCCAATCCCGGTTCCAGGAATATCGGGCCCGACTCCGCGCTCGAACATGCCGAAGATCTTTTCGTGCAGGGCGGCATCGACGCCGCGGCCGTTGTCCTTGACCACGATGCGCACGCGGTCGCCCCGCCGCTGCGTGAAGGCCTTGACCCGCAACGGCACGCCCGGCCGCGCGAACTTCACCGCGTTGCCGATCAGGTTCGCGAGCACCTGCACGAGGGACGGTCCGTGGGCGATCACGGAGGCCAGCGGTTTCCGCAACGTGAGCGCGCCCTGCGTGGCGGCGAGAGCGGGGTACTCGTGGAACAACTGCCGCAGCATTTGCTCCAGGTCGACCGGCTCGAGCGTGATCTCGCCCCGCGACAGCCGGGTGTACGTTAACACATCCTGCGTCAGCGCGTCCATCCGTTCCGCCGAGTAGGCGATGCGTTCCACGTATTGGCGCGCCTGCGGATTCAGCGTCGCCCCGTGATCCTCAATCAACGCCTTGGCATAGCCCGCCATCACCCGCAACGGCGCACGCAGGTCGTGCGAGACGCTGTACGAAAACGATTCCAGTTCGGCGAGGAGTTCCTGCAACTTCGCCGTTCGCTCCTGGACGCGCTCTTCGAGGGATCCGAGCAGCGTGTCGCGCTCGCGCAGGAGATCGCGCAGCTCGTATTGCCGCGCCCGCGCCCGCAGCACGGCATTCACCGCCGCGACGAGGGTTTCCGCGCGGAGCGGTCGCGCGATAAGCGTCGGATTGCTGTGCGCGCCGAGCAACCGCACGGAGTGGGCGGCCCAGCGATGCAGCGACGCCGCGGTGGTCACCACCACGATCGGCAGATCGGACCACGGGGGCTGCCGCGCCAGCGTGGCCGCGAGCGCGGCGTGCTGCCCACGTGAGAGGGCTTCCTCGGTGATCACCAAGGCGCCGATGTCATCGGCGATCCGGCCCGCCGCGTCCTCGATCGACGCGCAGATCCGCGGGCCGAGCTTCGCTCGCCGCAGCACCGTGCCGATGTTCCTGGCATCGGCGCCGAGGGGCGCCACGACGAGAACCGTAGCCGGCATGGTCATTGCCGCTGCTTCGACGGCAACATATCGGAGGCGGACCCGATGAACGTGGGCAGGCCGGTGAGCACGCCCTGAAAGTTTTCCAGGGGGGCGCCGACCTGGATCCCATGTTTCGACAATTTGAATTCGCGGATCGTGTCCTCGTGCCGGCCCATGCGCTTTTTGACCACGGAGACCGCCTTGCGAACCCGGCCCCCCGCTTCAAAATAGCGCAGGAGGATGACCGTGTCGGCGAGGTAGGTGAGATCCACCGGGGCGGACATCTGACCCACGATTCCATGCTCTGCGACGGTGCTGAGGCTCACGACGCCGTGGAGCGAGAGAAACGAAAACAACTCGTGGAGCTGAAGCTCGAGGTACTGCGTGTTCGGCATCGCCTGGAGATAGCCATTCAAGGAATCGATGATGATGATGCGCGCGCCGCGCTCCTCCACCGCTTCGCGAACGCTTATCGTGAACTGGCCGGGCGAGACTTCAGCATGGTTGACTTGCACCAGCTCGATCAGGCCGCGGCGGAGATATTTCTGCAGCGGCATGCCGACCGACGTTGCCCGCCCCAGCAGCGTGTGCCTGTTTTCCTCGAACAGGTAGATGACCACCTTTTCGCCGCGCGCGGCCGCCGCGAGCGCGAACTGGAGGCACAGCGTCGACTTGCCGGTGCCGGCCGGGCCGAGGAGCAGGCAACTCGTCCCACGATCAATCCCGCCGCCGACCAGCGCGTCGAGCTCGGCGAGACCTGAACTGAGCAGCCCGGACTTGAATGGCTTTCCTTGCCCGGCCGCGACCAGCCGCGGAAACACCCGCAAGCCGCCCCGCACAATGTCCGCATCGTGGAATCCGCCAAGGAAGTTAACGCCGCGCAGCTTGTTGATTTTGACCCGGCGGCGATCGGCGCCGTACCCCGTCTCGATCTGCTCGATGGTGATCACCCCATGGGCGATACTTTGCACGTGGAGGTCTCCTCCGTCCGCCCCCGAGTGATCGTCCAGCAAAAGGACGGTGAGTCGTTGCCTCGCGAAGAATTGCTTCATCGCGAGCATCTGCCGGCGATACCGCAGCGGCGAATCGGAGAGCAGTCGCAACTCCGACAATGAATCGATCACCAACCGGGCCGGGCGCGCCGCCTTGATCTCGTTGAGCAGCAGCTCGGTCGTCTGATTGAGCTCGATCTCCGACGGCTGAAACACCGTGTTCTGTTCCTCGCGCGCGAGCTGATGTTCGAGCGCGGACAATTCAAAGATGGCCAGCTTCGAAAGGTCCCAGCCGTGGGAATCGGCGACGCCCTGAATCTCCTCGGCGGTTTCGGACAATGCGATGTACAACCCCTTTTCGCCCCCGGCCACGCCGGTCAGCAGGTACTGCAGGGCGAGCGTCGTTTTTCCGACCCCCGGAGTGCCTTTGACGAGGTACAACCGGTTGGCCCGCAGGCCGCCGGTCAGGATCGAATCAAGCCCCTCGATGCCGGTGGCCGAGTTCTTCGCTGAACGAGGTTTTTTCATCGGAGTGGAAACCGCCGAGCGCTTATTGTTGGCACAAACTCTGTAAAGTTCAGACCGGCATCGTCGGGGCGGGTTCAGATTCGTCCATTAGGGCCGTGACGTCTCCGAATGCCAATGTGTCGTCTGCTCCATCGCCGTCCCCTTCATCGCTGCTTGACCGCGACTCCGATAACGCTAGCAGGGAACAAATGGCGCCCATCGCGGCACCCCGCCCCATCATCATTGTCGACGATGACCCTGACGACCTCTTCTTCGCCCAGCGGGCGTTGGAAAAGGCGGGGGTGGAGGGGGCGATTATCACCTGCGAGAGCGGGACGCGTTTGGTGGAGATGCTGCAACGCCTCCGGCGCGAGCGGGCCCCGCTCCCGAGGGTCGTTTTCCTCGACGTGAAAATGCCGGAGCTGAATGGCTTTCAAACGCTGGAGTGGATTCGCGGGCAGAAGGAACTGGCGGCGGTGAAGGTGGTGATGCTGACCGGCTCGAATGAGCCGCGCGACCAAGCCCTCGCGCGCACGTTAGGCGCCACGGACTATCTCGTGAAGTACCCGCTTCCCGCACGCTTGGCCGCGCTGTGTGCGCCACAGAACGAGGGGGACCCGACAGGGTCAACCCGCTGATTGCTGCTGAAACCGCGGGGGGGTGACCCGACGGGAGGGCTCAACCGGACGGGGTGGCGTCGTAGATCACGAATTTTACTCGGCGATCGTTTCGGCGTCACTGTTTCCGGCGTGGCAGAAAACTCACGCTTGCCCCGTCGCCAGCAATCGCGCCACCAAACCTCGGAGGCTGTGAAGGGGCTGGAGTCGGGATTTGCCCCGTGTCCGTCCTGCGGACTCGCGGTCTTTCTTCGCGTCGGCTCCCGACGCTGACCGCTCGCCGCGCGAACGCCTTGGCCCACCTTTCCCTCTCACCCCGCGCTCTCCCAGGAGAGCGGGCCCCTCCCGCTGTGCGCGGGGTGCGCCGATGCGCACGGCTTCCGTTGGTCGCCGCGAGCCCCGTGCTCGCTCCGCCATTTTGTGCGGGCGATCCTTTCACTCTCACTCCCGCCATGAGTGTTCATGTGAACACTTGACCGCCTCGTCCTGGAGCCTTCGCTGTCGGCATGAATCGCCGCACGCGCTGTCCCGGCATCGATCCGCCGCACTTCCGCGCGTTTCGCCTACGCAGCAGCTTGCCCGTAGTCGCGGAGTTCTTCGCCGTGCAGTTCGTGCTCGACGTCTACGACCCGCCGCACACCGCCAGTCGTGAAGTCCTGGTGGTCCATCTCCCCTGGCAGCCGAAGCAGCATGGCCGCGAACTCGACCACGCCGGCGCCGGCGTTCTCCGCCGCGCACTGACGACGCGGTACGAAATCCGATGCCCATCGCTCGCTGAGGTCGTGTTGCTCCGCCTCGCCCGTCAAGGCGACGCCGAAGAACTCGCCGGCCTCTTCTGCAAACTCTCCGATTAGCCAGGCCACGCTTCCAGCTCCTACCGCCCAAACAGCGGTTCGAGGCCATCGTTAGGTTCGGAACGGGCGACGAGCCGAACCAGAAACGTGCGAGGTGACTTCCCCCAGACGAGCTATGTCTAAGAGGTCCCCTGACGGCTCCAAACGATAAGCCTCAGAATAGGATGGTCTGGCTTATATTACATGCGAATCGTTCAAAGAGAGGAAAATGATTCGCCCTGCGGCCGTTTTTCTATTATCAGGCTGGACGCTGGTCGACTGTCCACCAGCCAGCATGCGTAATTCATAGCAGGTCGGCGCCGAACCTGCAGCTCGGGCACCTTATTGCGACTATTTCAGCGAGCAATTGCTCATTGCATTGAAAACCCAAATAAAAGATTTATCGGAATTGTACCTGGATGCGCTGCGGCTGCATCTCAAAGGCGGGGCGCGAGCCCAGGGGATCCGCCAACCGGCTGTCGGACTTGGAGACGAAGCACTCGCCCGAGGGCTCGAGACGCTCGATCTGGCACGGATCCACGAACATGCGCTGCGTGCGCTCACTCCCGCGAATTGCTCAGCCGTTACCCTCCGCAAAATACGGCGGCAAAGCAGCTTCTTCTTCCTTGAGGCGCTTACACCGATCGAGAATAGCAATCGCCGCCTAAAGCGGGAAATCGTGCAGCGCAAAGCCGCCGAGGCTGCCCTGCTGAAGAGTGAACAACATTATCTGTCGTTGCTAAAACAGTCGCGCGCGATGGAGCGTCGATTGCGCCTTCTCTCCCGTCGGATATTGTCGGCCCAGGAGGAAGAGCGGAAAAAAATCAGCCGGGAGCTGCACGATCAGGTCGCGCAAATGCTGGCCGGCATCAACGTGCACCTCGCCACGTTCAATGGAGCGGCGACAAAGAGTCGCGTGGGTTTGAGCCGGAAAATAAGGAACACGCAGCGGATGGTGGAAAAATCGGTGAAGGTGGTTCATCGGTTCGCCCAGGAGCTGCGTCCCCCCGTGCTGGATGAACTCGGATTGATTCCCGCCTTTCAGTCCTATCTGAAGAACTTCCTGGAACGAACGGGCATCCGGGTGCATCTGACTGCGTCCGCCGGCATCGATGAGTTGAGCAGTGACAAGCGCACCGTGCTCTACCGGGTGGCGCAAGCGGCCCTGACCAATGTGGGGCAGCACGCTGAAGCCACCCGAGTCACGATCGCGGTCTTGAAGACGGCCGATGCCGTGAGGATGGACGTGCATGACAACGGGAAGGCCTTCGACGTGGAACGGAGGCTGTATTCGGGGAATTATAAACGACTTGGGGTAATCGGGATGCGGGAACGGGTGGAAATGGTCGGCGGGACCTTTAGCATCAAGTCCGCGCCCGGCGACGGCACCGCCATCTCCGTCCACATTCCGCTGCGCCGGTCCCAAACGCCGCTCAACCCATGAGGCCCATTACCGTACTGCTCGCCGATGATCACACGATCATGAGGGAAGGGCTACGAGCTTTGCTGGAGGTGGAAACCGACATCACGGTCGTGGGAGAGGCCCACCACGGCCGCGAGGCGGTCGAACTGGCCAAAAAATTCCGGCCGGATGTCGTCCTCATGGATATCGCGATGCCGCAGCTCAACGGGTTCGGCGCGACGCAGCAGGTGCTCGAGTTGCTGCCCGCGACAAAAGTCCTGATCTTGTCGGCATATAGTGACGACCCCTATATTCACCGGGTGCTGGCGGTGGGCGCGGTTGGCTTTCTGGTCAAGCAATCGTCGGCCCAATGTCTTTCCGAAGCCATCCGGACGGTAATGAAGGGAAACACCTTTTTCAGTCCGTCGATTTCGAAACGCATTCAAGATCAATACCGGCAGGGCAACCAGCCACGTGGCGCCAAGGCCGCCGGGGTGTTGAGCGCACGCGAGTTGGAAGTCGTGCAATTGATCGCCGAGGGATCCACCAACAAACAAATTGGGGTGGACCTGGGAATCAGCGTGAAGACGGTGGAGAAGCACCGGCAGCGGCTTATGCATAAATTGAGCATCCATGATACCGCTGGCCTCACGCGCTACGCGATCGCTCAAGGTATCATCGAAAGCTCGGTGCAGGTGACGATTGTGTAGTTTGGCGCCACCGGCGCCATGACTGTGGGGAAGTTTCTTACTAACTTCACCCCATTGCGAGTGGGGCGAACAACCGATATACTCTGTTCGTTGGGTCCCTCACCCGGCCGATAGTGTCTCGCCCGGCCGCCAGTTGGTCCTACGGCGCGGGCGCGGGCGCGGCCATCGGCCTCCTTCCGCTCTCCTCAGAAAAATCGCATGAAACTCCGCACGTTAACATCATTCGCTGTGGCGGCCCTCACGGGTCTCTCCGGCCTTCAACTCCGAGCCGACAACATGGCCTCCATCGCCATCGCGCCCGCCACTGGAGCAGTCACTCTCACCCCGCGCTGGGGAATCGGAGGTGGACTGTCGGGCTTCCATTTCATGGCGCAGGATTTGTCCCTGGGCGGGGGGCCGACGCAGTTCTACTCGATCAAGGGTACGCCGATTCCGGCCGGCGGCGACATAACAGCATTTACTCGCTATATAGCGGCATCAGGTGCGGCGACGAATCATGCCGATATCGGCAGCAAGCTCGAGCCGCTTTCCTACTCCGCCCTGACCTCGGCGGATCCCGACCTTGGGTTTGGCTCGATTCAGTTGTATTTCATTCATCACAAGTTGGACGGGGATTATTTTTCCCACATCGTTCCCGGCTCCGGCACCGCTTCCGCGGTCACCGACTTGAAGCCCATGTCTCAGCCGGGCGGGCCGGCCACCGGAGGCGCCAAAGGCTACTTTGGCCTGACGTTCGCCGCCGAGAACCTCAATTATGGCGCCAACGTTTTCTATTACCTGCGCAATGACACCGTGACCAATACGACGTGGTTTGGCACGCTCGTCCCCGCGCTGGCCGGTGCCTCGGCCGACAAATTCAATCTGGGCGTCTCGGGCCACAACGCACTGGCGTACACCATCACCGATGTCGGCTACGGCTCGTCGAAGATGTATTATATGCGCCTGGATCCCATCACGGGCTTCACCATCATGGGGACGCTGGATCCCGCCACTGGGCGGGCGTCTGATATCGCGAATCTCGGCAGCGTCTTCTCCACGCTCACCTTCCTGCCCGGCGACGTCACCTTTGGGACGAACAAATTCTACACTACGGGCGCACTGAATGCCCAGTGGCAATCGGTCAGTTTTGCCGCCATCAGCGACCGCGCCATCAGCGCCGGTTCCTTCACCGTCACCCCGTCGGCCAGCTCCGGTTTGCCGATCGCGCTCACCGTGGTCCCCGGGTCGACCGGCGCCGCCTCCATCAGCGGCCCGGTGGCCGGCGTCTTCACGGTTTCGCCGACAGCGCCGGGGCTCATCACGTTACAAGCGACACAGTCCGGCCAGGTCGGCGCGTTTGAGTTCAACATGCTGCGGCAGAGTTTCACCGCCACCGGCGTCGCGACGCTGGCCATCACGACGCAGCCGACGGCGCAAACGGCGGTCGCGGGCACGACGGCCAATTTCTCCGTGGCCGCCAGCGGCACGACCACGCTGAGCTACCAGTGGCGCAAAGCCGGCGTTAACATCGGCGGCAACGCTTCCGCCACGACCGCCAATCTCGCGCTGCCGAATGCGCAGGCCGCCGACGCCGGCAGTTACGACGTCGTCGTCACCAACGCCTCCGGGTCGATCGTGAGCAATCCGATCACCCTGACGGTCACCGGCCCCAGCCCGATCATCACGAATAGTCCGCTCAGCGCCGCCGCCACCGTCGGTACCGCCTTCAACTTCGCGATCACTGCGTCGGGCTCGCCCACCAGTTTCTCCGCCAGCCCGCTCCCCGCCGGCCTCGCCATCAATACTTCCACCGGTGCCATCACGGGCAATCCCACGACTGTCGGGACGACGAACGTTCTGCTGGGCGCCACCAATTCCACCGGCACCGGCAACGCCACGCTCGTTATCACCGTCGCCGCCGCCGGCGTCGCTCCGATCATCACGAACAATCCGCTTTCGGCCGCCGGCACCGTCGGCACGGCGTTCAGCTTCACGATCACCGCTTCCGGAACACCGACGAGCTACTCCGCCACTCCGCTCCCGGCGGGCCTCGCGATTAACCCGTCGACCGGCGCGATCACCGGCAGCCCGACGACGGTCGGCACCACGAGCGTGCTGCTCGGCGCCACCAATGCCACCGGTACCGGCAACGCCACGCTGAACATCACCGTCGCCGCCGCTGGCGTCGCTCCGATTATCACGAACAATCCGCTTTCGGCGGCCGGCACCGTCGGCACGCCGTTTAGCTTCACAATCACCGCCTCGGGCACACCCACGAGCTACTCCGCCAGCCCGCTTCCCGCCGGCCTCGTGATTAACACGACCACGGGTGCCATCACGGGATCACCCTCAGCGACGGGGACGACCTCCGTGCTGCTGGGCGCCACGAACGCCACTGGCACCGGCAATGCCACCCTCACGATCACCGTCGCGCCCGCCGGCGTCGCTCCGATCATCACGAACACTCCGCTCTCAGCCGCCGGCACGGTGGGCACGCCGTTTAGCTTCACGATTACCGCTTCCGGCACCCCCACGAGCTACGGCTCCACCCCGCTCCCGGCAGGCCTGAGTATTGTTCCCGCCACGGGCATCATTACGGGCACCCCAACTGCTGCGGGAACGACCGCCGTCGTCCTGAGCGCCACGAATGGCACCGGCACGGGCAGCGCCACGCTGACGATCACCGTGGCGCCTGCCGGCGTCGCGCCGATCATTACGAACAATCCGCTTTCGGCTGCCGGTACGGTCGGCACGCCGTTCAGCTTCACGATCACCGCCTCCGGCACGCCCACGAGCTACTCCGCCAGCCCGCTTCCGGCAGGCTTGAGCATCGTGGCCGCGACGGGTGCCATCACCGGCACGCCCACGGCGGTTGGCACGACCAGCGTCCTCCTCGGCGCCACCAATAGCACCGGCACCGGCAACGCGACGCTGACCATCACGATCGCCGCCGCCGGCGTCGCCCCTATCATCACCAACAACCAATCGAGCGCCGGGGCCACGGTCGGCGTGCCGTTCAGCTTCACGATCGCCGCGTCCGGTTTGCCCACGAGTTACTCGGCCAGCGGCCTGCCGCCGGGTCTGAGCCTCAATTCAGCCACCGGCGCCATTTCCGGAACGCCCACCACTTCGGGCAACTTCCTGGTGACGCTCGGGGCGACCAACAGCACCGGTAGCGGGACGACGACGCTGGCCCTCACGGTCGCCGCCGCCGGTACCGCGCCTGTCATCACGAGCCCCACCACGGCTCCGGCCACCGTCGGCACGCCGTTTATCACCTATGTAATCGGAGCCACGGGGTTCCCCACCAGCTATAGCGCGAGCGGTCTGCCGCCCGGCCTGACGCTCAATACATTCACCGGCGCCATCACCGGCACGCCCACGACCGCGGGCACGTCGCTCGTGACCCTGACCGCTACGAACGCAGCCGGCAGCACCTCGGCGACGTTGACCATCACGGTCGCAGCCGCTGCGGTCGCGCCGATCATTACGAGCCCGACCACGGCGGCGGGGACCGTCGGCACGCCCTTCGTCACCTATGTGATCGCCGCCACCGGTCTGCCCACGAGCTACAGCGCCACCGGCCTGCCCGCTGGTCTCACGCTCGATCCGCTGACCGGCGCGATCAATGGCACGCCCACGACCGCGGGCACCTCGGCGGTGACGATTCAGGCGACGAATGCCACCGGCACGAGCACCGCGACGGTGACCGTCACCATCGGCGCTACTGCGACCGCGCCCACCATGACCAGCGCGACCACCGCGTCGGGAACCGCGGGCGTGGCCTTCACCACCTACCTGATCGCCGCCACCGGTCTGCCGACGAGCTATACTGCCACGGGCCTGCCGGCGGGTCTCTCGCTCAACTCCACGACCGGCGCAATCAATGGGACACCCACCGTGTCAGGCACATTCGTCGTGACGCTCGGCGCCACCAACGCCATGGGCGCCGCCACGACAACCGTTACCTTCAACATTGCTCCTGCGGCTGTCATCGCCGCCAGCCGAATCGTGAACTTCTCGGCGCGCGCCTTGTCGGGCCCCGGCAACGAAACATTGATCATGGGCTTCGTCGTCTCCGGCGAAGGCAAGAACCTCCTCGTGCGCGGTATCGGTCCGGGCCTTGCGCCCTATGGGGTCGTAAACTTCCTGCCCGATCCCCTGCTGACGCTGTTCAACGCGACGGGCGTCCTCGCCTCGAATGACGACTGGCAGACCACCGCCGCCGGCCAGGCCAACGGCGCGCTCGTGGCGGCCACCGCCGCGCGCGTCGGTGCCTTCGCCCTCCCGAACGGCAGCAAGGACTCGGCGCTGCTCGCCGTCTTTGCGAATGGCGCCCACACCACCACGATGCTGCGCCCGAACAGCACGACTGGTGTCGCGCTCACGGAAATCTACGACACGGACACTGCCGAGTCGACTTCGCGCCTGGTCAACGTGTCAGCCCGCATGAATGTCACGGCCGGTGAGGGCACGCTGATCGCCGGTTTCGTCATCGCGGGCAATGCACCGAAAACCGTGCTCATCCGCGGCGTCGGCCCGACCCTGGCGTCCTTCGGTGTCACCAACGTCCTGGCCGATCCGCAGATTGCGGTCTTCTCCGGCAGCTCCCAGATCGCCAACAACGATAATTGGGGTACGGGCACCAGCACCGCCGCGCAGGTGACGAGCGCATCCGCGCAGGTCGGGGCCTTCGCCCTCACCGCGGGCAGCCGCGACGCCGCTCTGCTCACCACACTGCAACCGGGCAGCTATACCGTGCAAGTCACCGGGGTCGCCAACACCACGGGCGTCGCGCTCATCGAAATCTACGATATGCAATAATGCCCGGTGCGGCATTGCACCGGTCAAAGCCGCAAGCCGCGGCCGCCGGGCCACTCGGGATAATACGATCACAAGGAACAGCGCGGAGTGTCCGCGCTGTTCCTTGAGTCCCTACCTTATCTATATGAATCGAATCGTCTCTTGCGCCATCCTGGTTATTGGAATTGCGCTGGTTGTTTACGGCCTCGCGGCCCTCGACTCTATCGGCTCCAGTTTCTCCCGGTTTTTCACCGGATCGCCAACGGATAAAACCATGTGGCTGCTTATTGGCGGCATTGTTTGCTCCGCAATCGGGCTGGCGGGTGTGGCCCGCCGTTCGGAATAATCAAACCAGCACTGTGCTCTACTACGCCGTCATATTTCTGCTCGTCGCCATCCTGGCAGGCGTTCTCGGCTTCGGCGTCATCGCCGGCACTGCGGCCACGATCGCGAAGGTCCTCATCGTCATCTTCCTCGTGCTCTTCATCGTCTCCCTGCTTCGCGGCCGGAGCCCGAAGAATTAAACACAATGTCACAATTAATTGAACATGGGAGGGACGGCTTCGTGTCGTCCTCGACCCGCACGGAGGCGGGCCCTCCAAATATGGCGCCAAACTAATGACGTCGTGTATAGTTCACGTAATCAACCTCAGCCAACCAAGACTCACTTTATGGCAAAAAAAAGCAGAGGCGGCCGCATGACGGCCGCCAAGAACCGTGCCGCTAAAACGGCCGGCGGCAAGGGGCCAATCAGAAAGCGCCCGGCCGGTCGGAACATCATGAAAACGTAACAGCCACGCGCTGTCGCCCCATGGCGAAGGCCGTCTCGCGACGGCCTTCTTTTTCGCCGCTCGGCCGGAAGTTCCAACCCAGTCAGCCCAAAAGTCGGCCGCCCCTCGCGAACATGGCAGAGGACACGTTATCAACCTCAACCACCCACCGCAACGAAACAGCCCGAACTCTTTCCAATCCTGATTGCAGACGACGACTTGGACGACCGATTCCTGCTGGAGCACCGGTTGCGCAAAGCAGGCGTGCTGAATCCGCTGGTCATATTCCGTGACGGCGACGAACTGGTGAAATTCCTGGAAGGCATCGAACGAGATGGCGGGCGGCCCTGCCTTCTACTGCTGGACCTCAGGATGCCGATGCTCGATGGTTTCGACGTTCTTGCGTGGCTTAACGAGCGGCCGCGGTTCCGGGATCTACCGGTGGCGGTGATTACAAGTTCAATGCGTCCTGAAGATCGACAGCGCGTCATCGAAGCTGGCGTTTCAGAATACCTGGAAAAGTTTCCCACCGAGGCCGATCTCGCCAGAATAGTACAATGGGCCGCGTCCCACGATCCTGCTAAATGAAAAAATACCATGCCACTATCCTGCTGGTTGATGACGACCTCGATTTCCTGGAGTTCGTCGTAACTGCATTCAGAAAGAACGGGGTGACCAGTCCCATTCACACCGTCAACGACGGAGCAGAAGCCATCGCCTATATGATGGGCGAAGGCCGCTTCTCGGATCGGACGATCTTCGAATATCCGACTTTTATCGTGACCGATCTGAAGATGCCAGGAACTGACGGGTTTACGGTTTTGGAACATCTGAAAGGAAACCCGGAATGGGCGATCATTCCGGCCGTCGTGTTTACCTCTTCATCGGACCTGGATGACATCAAGAAATCCTACATGCTTGGCGCAAGCTCGTATCACGTGAAACCACATTCGATGGACAAATTGCGGGAGCAGTTGAAGGTCCTGCACGAGTATTGGATGACATGCCAGACGCCGGAGGTCGATGTATCCGGTCGCCAGCTTCATACCGACAGCGTCGGAAAATTGGGTGAACGTTTTGAGCAGGCCGCCGGAACGGCGGAGCAGGTGATCGTCACCGCCTAAACACAGCGTCATTAATCCTTGCGCATGGATGGCGGGACGACCTCCGTGTCCTCCGCGGCTCGCACGGAGGCGGGCCCTCCAGTTATGGGGGGCTGGACGGGGTCAGGCCGATCGACGTTCGCAACGTTAATCACCAGATGCTGTGAAGGGGCTGGGATCGAGGTTTGCCGGCATCCGTCCTGCGGACATCGCGGTCTTTCTTCGCGTCGGATTCCGACGCTGACCGCTCGCCGCGCGCACGTCATCCAGCCAATGCCGGATCAATTATCGGCTGCGGCGTCACGCTGGCGTGGGAGGCCAGAAAGGGGTCATGTTTTGGGGTTTGGGGTTGACCTGCAGAATCATGACGTGAGACTGGCGGCATGCCGCGCACGCTGCGCTTGGAGGCCGAAGGCGGGCTTTACCACGTCATCAACCGGGGAAATTACCGGCGGGCGGTATTTGGCGACGCGAAGACCAAGGCGGCATTTCTGCGCTGTCTCGGCGAAGCGTGCAGTCGCACGGGTTGGGTCGTGCACGCCTGGTGCGTCATGTCGAATCACTACCACTTGGCGCTCGAGACTCCCCGACTGAACCTGGTGGACGGAATGCGGTGGCTGCAAGGGACCTTCGCCACGCGCTTCAACCGGTTGCGCGACGAACGCGGCCACCTCTTCCAAGGCCGGTACAAGAGTCTGGTCGTCGATCCTGACGGGCTGGGCGCGTTGTGCCATTATATCCATCTCAATCCCCTGCGAGCCCGGCTCTGCGCCGCGGGCGACTTGGCGAGGTGGGAATGGTCGAGCGCGAGTTGGTTGCTGCGGCCGAAAGTCCGGCCCAAGTGGTATCGGCCGGAGGCCGCTCTGGAGCATGCCGGCCAACTGTCGGATACGCCGGCGGGACGCCGCAAGTATATCGATTATCTCGGCTGGTTGGCGGAGGACGAGCCGGCACAAAAGAGGCTGATGTTCGACCGGATGTCGCGGGGCTGGGTGGTGGGGGCGAGGGATTTCAAGCAGGCCATGGTGAAGGAGCACGCGCAGGCGGCCGCGGCCCTGACCCGCGGCGATCGCGTGCTGGAGATCATTGCGGAGGACGCCTTGCAGGGCGAACTGACCTCCTGGTTGCGAAAGTTGGGGATGAAGCGGGAGGCCATCGCCGCCGAGGGTAAATCGGAACC
>ORJL010792802.1_pt1 | contig 16188 bp, 10 predicted proteins | sample 1779941 | NCBI WGS metagenome assembly ORJL01 (sample SAMEA104232317, study PRJEB22302) | groundwater metagenome | biome: forest; feature: aquifer; material: groundwater | place: USA | collected 2011-08-07 | depth 5.8 m | reverse complement strand
TGGTACATCTGCGCTAAGCCAAGCTGGTCGGCACGATCCACGATGATCGTGTTCACGTTGGGAATGTCCAAACCCGATTCGATGATCGTGCTGCAGACGAGCACGTCGAACTTGCCGGCTGAGAACTCGACCATCACCTTTTCGAGCTGGTCCTCCGGCAACTGGCCGTGCCCAATGGCGACCCTCGCCTCGGGCACCAGCTCGCCCAGTGCTCGCGCAACGCTGTAGATGCTCTGCACGCGGTTGTGGACGAAATAGACCTGTCCGCCACGCTCTATCTCGCGAATGATCGCTTCTCGAATCAGCGACTCGTTATGGTCGGTGACGTAGGTCTTTATCGGCAGCCGCTCCTCGGGCGGCGTTTCCATCGTGCTTATGTCGCGCAGTCCGACCAGCGCCATGTGTAGCGTCCGGGGTATGGGCGTCGCCGTTAGCGTGAGCACGTCGCCCTCTTTGCGCAACTTCTTGAGGCGCTCCTTGTGCATCACGCCGAAGCGCTGCTCCTCGTCGATGATGACGAGGCCGAGGTTCTTGAACCACACGTCCTTCTGCAGGAGCCGGTGCGTGCCCACGACGATGTCAATTGAGCCGTCGTGCAGCCCTTCGACGACCGTCTTCTGGTCCTTATCGTGGACGAAGCGGGAGAGCATGGCCACCCTGGAGGGGAATGCCTTCAGGCGGTCGCGGAAGGTGTCGTAGTGCTGCTCGGCGAGGACGGTGGTGGGGACGAGGACGGCCACCTGCATCCCGTTGGTCACCGCCTTGAAGGCGGCGCGCAGGGCGATTTCCGTCTTGCCGAAGCCGACATCTCCGCACACGAGTCGGTCCATGGGGCGAGTGGACTCCATGTCCTCCTTGACGTCCTCGATGACGCGGACCTGGTCGGGGGTCTCCTGGTAGGGGAAGGCGGCCTCCATCTCCTGCTGCCAGATGGTGTCCGGCTGGCAGGCGATGCCTGTTTCCATCTCCCGCGCGGCGTACAGGTCCAGAAGCTCCTGGGCGAAGATGCGGGCGGAGTCCTTGCCCTTCTTCTTAGTGCGGTGCCATTCCTGGGTGCCCAGGCGGGTGAGGGTGGGCGCGCCGCCGGAACCCACGTACCGTCCGATGCGGTCCATCTGGTCCGTCGGCACGTAGATGCGGTCGTTCTCCGCGTATTGAAGGACCAGGTATTCCTTCTCGCTGGTGACCTCCATCCCGGCGCCCCTCTTGGTGGTGCCCAGGTACTTGGCGATGCCGTGGTCCACGTGCACCACGTAGTCGCCCACCTCCAGCTCCGCGAGGAAGGCGTCGCGCCGGACAGAGCGGCGCCGCGTCATGCGCCGCTGCTTGATGATGCCGAATACCTCGGCGTCGGTCAGCAGCACGACGTCGCGTCCCAGGCTCCAGCCTTCCAGCAGGCTGCCGTGGACTACGGCCACCACGCCCCTGGGAGGCAGGTCCGCGAGGTCTTTGCGCGCCGGGGCGTCGATGTCGTGCTCCTCCAGGACCTCCGACAGCCGCAGGTCCTGCTGCGTGGCGACGACCACCCGCCGGCCCTGACTTTTGAACTCGGCGATGCCGCGCATGGCCCGCTCCATCTGGCCGCCGTAGCCGGGCGGGAGAGAGAAGGGGAAGGTGAGCATGTCCTTAGCGTTCTCGTCCACGCCCCATGTCTCGCAGACCAGGCGCGCGCGGAGCTCCAGGATGCGGTCCAGGAACTCCCTGGAGGGCATGAACGGTGCGGGGAAGTTGGGTGGGAGCTGCCCGCGGGAGACCAGGCCGCCCCGGACATCCTGTGCGCGCTCCTCAAGTTCCCAGAGCATGGCTTCCAGCCGCTCCGGCCTGTCCACCACGGTCAGAGTGTCCTGCGGCAGGTAGTCCAGGAGGGTGTGCCGCTGGCCGAGAGGGGCATAGTATTCCGCCCCGTCAAACCACTCCCCCTGGGCAAGACGGCCAAGCTCGCCGGCGACCCGCTCGCGGGCGTCGTCCGCAAGGGAGCCGAGGTCGAGCGTGCGCACCCCCTCGAGCGTGCCGTCGAACAACGCCTCTCGCGCCGGGCCGATGAACACCTCCTTCACCGTGGACTGCGAGCGCTGAGTGGCTGGGTCGAAGAGACGGATGCTCTCCACCTCGTCGCCGAACAGTTCGATGCGGGCGGGGTAGTCCAGGTTGGGCGGGAAGATGTCCACGACGCCGCCCCTGCGGCTGAAGGTCCCCGGCGTCTCGATGGCGGGAACGGCCTGATAGCCAAGGGCGACCCAGATGCGGGTGATGTCCTCAAGCGGCATGGCGTCGCCGGTCTTTATGGTGTGCATCCCCTGTTTCAGGCGCTGCGGAGCGACGGTCTTTTGGGCCGCCGCATGTCCGCAGGCGAGGATGAGGGGAGGACGGGAGGGGGGCATCCGCAGGACACGCCCATCCGGCTCGTTGCCCTTGGCCCTTGTCATCAGCGCGACGAGGGTGCGGAGGCGGTCACGGGTCGCGGAGTCGTCGGCGGTCATGCGCTCGTAGGGGAGGGCGTCCGGCTCGGGGAAGAGGAAGACGGAGGGGTGCTCGTCCGTGGGGAGCCAGGGAAGGAGCTGGTCGTAGAAGCGGCGGGCGTCCTCGGGGGGGGGGACTAGGACAAGCAAGGGCCGCCCGAGCGTGCGCCAGAGGGCGGCGATCAGGTAGGGCTTGGCGGCGTCCATTACGGAGGCGCGCCAGAGGCCCCGTCCGCTCCCCGCTGCCTCCCTGCGGAGGCGAGCAAAGGCGGGCACATCATGGACGGCGGTCAGAAGTCCGCTGAGACTCATACCCCGGTTGTCCACTCCTGTCCGGTCACATGGGCATTATGTCTTTAAACGGCCTGAAGACAGACACCAAGACGGCCCAGTCGCGTGGCGACTGGGCCTGCCCGCGTCCATTTTATCGCTTTTCCAGCGCAATCGCAGGTGGGGAAGAGGCATGTCCTGACGCCTAGGCGCTATGGAGGAAGGGTAGCCGCAACGGTCTCGCATAAAGAAGTCATGGTCATCCTGCCGCCGATACATATAGTGGCTTGTGGGAAGGCGATGTTAGAAAGGAGACTATCATGCCTACGTATGTGGTGCTGTACCGCTTTACGGAGAAGGGCCGTCAGAACATGAAGGAGACGGTGGAGCGGAACGAGGAGATCCGGCGTGAGAATGAGGAGCGGGGGTTCAAGATCCTTGGCCGGTACTGGACGCAGGGGCACTATGACCTGGTCACCGTTGTGGATGCCCCGAGCGAGGAAGCGATGATGGCCGGCCTGTTCAAGATCGCCGAGCATGGCAACGTGGTGAGCGAGACGCTGCGAGCTTTCGACGACAATGAGATGGAGAGGTTCATGGAGAAAGCGGCGTAGCACGTTGCTCGTTGCCAATGACGGGCGGCGGAGGTTTCACCTCCGCCGCCCGTTCGCTTTGTCAGATGTCCCTTGAACATGGGTAGGACGGTCAGCTAACGCCTTTCATTGAACCACAGAAGGGTCAAGGGCAGTTATCTTGGCCGTCAGCGTCTGTCTTTCGCTTAGCGACCTGTGCAAGGCTCGTCCGTCACACCGATGTAGAGACGTTGGGTTGCGTTGGTGAGAATGTAGACCCAGTAGGTGGCCATCGGTCGTACAGAGCTTCAGGTTGACACGGCAGCGCGGGGTTATGCTCCCAGGACTTCTTTCTGTATCTCGAACAGCCTGCGTATCCCTGACTCCGCAAGGTCCAGGAGGGCGTCCATCTCGGCGCGGGTGAAGGCGGAGCGCTCGGCGGTGCCCTGGACTTCCACCAGCTTGTTCTCTCCGGTCATGACCACGTTGAAGTCCACCCCGGCGGTGGAGTCCTCGTCGTAGTTAAGGTCGAGGAGGGCCTGGCCGTTCACCACGCCGACGCTGGTGGCGGCCACCTGGGTGCGCAGGGGGAGCGTGCGGAAGGCGCCCTGGCGAGCGAGGCGCTGGAGCGCAAGGTGCAGGGCGATGTAGGAAGCGGTGATGGCCGCCGTCCGCGTGCCGCCGTCCGCCTGGATGACGTCGCAGTCCACGGTGAAGGAGCGGGGGCCAAGCGCGCGGAGGTCGGTGACGGCTCTCAAGGAACGTCCGATGAGGCGGCTGATCTCCTGGCTCCGCCCCGAATTGGTGGCGCGGTCGCGTGTGGTGCGGGTGAGGGTGGCGCGGGGGAGCATGGAGTACTCGGCGGTGACCCAGCCCTGGCCGGTGCCCATGAGCCAGGGCGGCACGCGGTCCTCCACGGAGACGGCGCAGAGCACGCGGGTCTCACCCTGTTCGATGAGGGCGGAGCCCTCGGCGTAGCTGAGGTAGCCGGGCGTGACCTTGATGGGCCGAAGCTCGTTGTCCGCACGTCCGTCTAGGCGGGGCATGGGAGACTCCTGTGGGGCCGACTTACAACGGGGCCAGTATAGCAAAGGGTCAGCGAGATGAAGCTAGCCTAACGGTGAGTGCATGGGGCCAATTTACAGGAGGCAGGACTTGGGTTGAGTACACAAGCCCTATCATTCAGTACCCTGCTATATCCCGGCAACGGCAATGTCAACTGCCCTGTGATTTCAGGTCTCGTCGATGGACCCACCACAGCCCTCCGGTCAAGATGCCTGAACCCACAACCATCCATGGCCACGGCAGTCCAGGCACAGGTGCGGGCGCGGGGGCCGACGCGAAGCTGACGGTCACCGTCTTTGGACCGTTCATCGCAAGCACACACGGCCCCGTTCCGGCACAGGCCCCGCTGAGGCCGGCTACTTTGGAGGTGGTTGCGGGGAGTGCCTGCACGACAACTTCACTTCCGTACTCGAATGATCGGTCGCACGACGGATCGCAGAGAAGGCCGCCCGGGTTCGTGGTCACAATCCCTGCACCCGTACCAATCATGATGACGGTGAGCATGACTGGGTCAGGTTTGAATACTGCCGTTACGCTCTTGTCCTGATTCATCGTGACCTTGCAAGACCCTTTACCCGTGCAGGCACCGCCCCATCCGGCGAAGTATGAACCAGAATCAGGCATCGCAATCAAAGTGACCTCGGCGCCCATGGTGTAGAGTGCGGCGCACTGTGCGCCGCACTGGACGTCCGGGGGAGTCGCCGTGACTGTACCTGTACCGGCCCCGGTCTTTGTCACGGATAACTCCGGAGGGAGCAGAGTGATGTTGATATTCGAGGCGCCTGCTGTCGTCAACGTCACCTTCGTGGCGACGTCTCTCGTGGTAGTGTTCCCGAAGTAGCGCGCCACGAGGCCCCGATTGGCAATCGTGGTATCCGCGAACACCCGGTACTCACCCACGGGCAATGAGCTAAGGCTGTAGTTGCCGTCCGACCCTGTCTTTGCCCAGAAGCAGCAGACCGTACCGTCAAATGTATCGGCACGGATCCATTCATCGGCCAACGGCGTACCATCTGCCTTCATTGCCTTACCGGTAATCTGCCCGCCCGGAACCAGGCCAAAATCGATACCCGGCGTATCGTTCCCCGATGTGACGACCACCTTCGTGGCTCCTGAAGGCGTTGCGGACCCCTGGTAGAACTTGCGGGCATAGCCGTCCATCGTGATCCATATCAGATAGTCACCGGGCGCGAGATCAGGGATGGCGTAGGTTGTACTGGTCCCCAAGCATCTTCCCGTCCCGGCTATCGGGCTTTGGTCGTCCATATTGAAGGGTGCCACGAAGATGCATGAGCTGGCTGTGATGGCCGTTCCGTCAACTTTCGCAATCTGCCCAGAGAGGGATCCCGCTGCGGTCAAAGCAAAGTCCACACCGGATGTCGTCTCAGGGGCTGTGACCTGCACTGGGATTGCCGCTGTAGTGGTCGTTGCGCCCTTGTAGTACTGCTGCAAGTATCCGGGCGCAGTAACCCAAACATCGAAGCCCCCGCTCGAGATGCCGAGGAGGGAATAGGTCCCATCAGAGGCTGTTCGCGCCGTGAATACGGTCCCCTCTTGTCTCTGGACCGCCATGATGCGGGCATCGGCAATCGGTGTCGTGCCATCGATCCTAGTTACCTTGCCTGTTATAGCCCCAGGGGTTACGAGGGCGAAATTGATGTTGGATGTGTCCTGTTCAAGAGTGACGTGCACCGGAGTCGCCAAAGCACTGCGCTGGGCATTGTCGAAATACTCTGAAACGTATCCGGTGGCACGGGCCCGAACGACATGATCCCCGCCGCGCAGACGCGGGAACCTGTATGTGCCATCCGTCCCGGTGGTTGTTGTGAAACAACACGGGCTGGAGATATCTACCGTTGCATTTGAAATAGGTGTGACGCCGTCAGCCTGAGTGACTTTTCCAGAAATGGACCCCGGGAGGGGGAGGGTAATGTCAATGCCTCTCGTAACGGCGGAATCGACGACGGTGACGATGGCGGCCTCCTCAACCTTCCACACCTCGCCATAGTATTCGGTCAGGTAGCCGGGCGCTTGCGCCCTGAGGCGGTAGTTGCCGACTGGCAAGGGGGGGAAGGAATAGGATCCGTCCTGGTCAACGCAGCGAATTAGCAGAGGAGTGTTTGACGGATGCGCCAGCACGGTCACGCATGCGGCGGCAATCGGGGTCGTCCCATCCAGGCGCGTGATTTTTCCACTTATGCCTCCGAATCCGAGAATGAAATCCACGTTGGTGGTTTTCTCCGACGTTACGGCTACCTTACCTGCCGTGGACAGAGATATACCGCCTCCAGAGAACGCGACTACCGTATGGAGATATGTCACAGCCAATTTGTAGTCGGTAGCTGGAGCGAGGAACCGATACGTTCCATCCGACCCTGTGCAAGCACCGAACCCCATGTGAAATTGGGACTGAAAATCATAGGCCGAGACACACGCGTTCTCGAGAGGTGTGACCCCGTCACCCAGCGTGATCTTTCCCGAGACCCAGCCGGGCAGCAAAAGAGAGAAATCAATGCTCGGCGTGTCGTTGGGTCCGAAAACCTCTACGGTGCTTGCCAGTTCCTGCAAGAACGCACCTTCATACCATTGCGTGAAATAACCCAGATTGGTGGCCTCTACACGTACACGGTAATCACCGTCAACCAGACCCTTGAACTGATAGGCCCCATCAGTTCCTGTGGTCGCGAATACGACGATGCAACAGGGATTGGTGTCGAACGTCTCGGCGCGAACCTGAATATCGGGGAAGGGAGCCCCATCGGCTTTTGTCACCTTGCCGGAGATTGAGCCTAGTTTCACGAGTTCAAAGTCAATCACAGTGTCGTTGCCGGCCGCCACAGAAACATCGGTGGCGGAGTCGACATTGTCCGCACCGCCATGGTATTTCTGCTTGTACCCAGAGCGTGAAACGCCGACTTTATAGACCCCAGGGGGAAGGCCCCCAACGTGATAGTAGCCATCGGAATCGCTGCAGCTGCTAGCAGACTCGACATAGCTCTCCGAAGCATACCGGTAGACGCGTACGCAGGCTACCGGTACGGGTGCACCCCCATCGCTCTCAATGACACGACCAGAAACTGTCCCTGGCCTCACTAGAGCAAAGTTAACATCTCGCACATGGTTTCCAGGCCCCACAGCAACGGAAGATGCCTGCTCTGGATACAGAGAGTCTCTGTAGTACTGAGGAAGATAGTCCCTGTGGCGGGCATCGACCATCAACCTGATGTCTGCGCTGGGCAACCCAAAGAAGCTATAACTACCATCATTTGCCGTGCGTACCTGGGCGAAGGCTTCTTGGCGCCCAAATGAGTCACTTGCGCTATAGATTTCGACGGTGACGTCCGATATGGGAACTGTCCCATCCGCATTGGTCACCTTTCCAGACAGCCTGCCGCCTTCTTGCAGCGCGAAGTTGATATTCGGTGTCGTATACGGAGCGCCGACCTGAACCTGCGCCGCCGCTTCCCATCTGTCCGTGTTGGGATAGTATTGAACCAAGTATCCGGATTGCCAATCAACGCCGATTCTGTAGCTTCCAGTCACGAGTCTGTCAATCTTGTATGAGCCATCCGTACCAGTCCACGCAAACATGGTGACCGGCCCTACTGCCTCTACAAGGATGTTCGGAATGGGTGTCACACCGTCTTCTCGGGTCACTCTACCGGTAATAGACCCAGGCTCAATGAGATTGAAGTCAATGTTATCAGCGCTGCCATTTCGCAGATCAACAGGCGTAGCCTCCCAATAATTCATCACGCCGTTGTAGTACTGAGCCCGGTGCTGTTCAAAGGCAGGGATCCACGCCGTGTAGGTGCCTGTGGGCAACCGGTCGAACCTGTACGTCCCGTCTGCACCCGTTGTGGCGCGGTCGCTAAAACTCGAACTCTGAATCATCACCAGGACACCGGAAAGCGGGCTATTCTGTGCTCCGCCCCGAACCGTCCCCGCAATGTGCCTATGTGCTGGCATGACGAAGTCGATGCCCTCCGTGTTATTACCTGTAGACACGTCGAACCGTGACGCAGCATCCAAAGTAACCGCATCTTTGTAGTAACTCTCTGGGGCGACCTGGAGACCGCCAAACTTTGCCGCAGCGCGGTAGTGCCCACTCTGTAGTCCACGTATCTTGTATGTCCCGTCAGATCCCGTACAAGCTGCGGCATAGATTAGGGACCCGGAATCAGGGTAAACATCAATACACACGCCTGGCTCCGGGGTGACGCCATCGCTCTGTACCGCTTTCCCGGAAAAGGATCCCATGGGAGTCAGCGCAAAATCGACATTCAGGTTTTCGATGGGAGCGGACACCCGTATGAGTGTCGCGGCCTCAGTGGTCAGAGCCTCCTTATAGTATTGGGATACATACGTACTGGCAGTGGCTAAGAGTCGATAGTCGCCAACTGCAAGGCCGAGAATTCTATACGTGCCATCGATGTTCGCTTGGATGGAGCCCACGTATCCCCCATCCGCTCTGTAGATCATCACTGCGGCACTAGTCGAGGTTGGTGTACTCCTATCTGCCTCGGTGATTCTTCCTGAAATACTACCGAGCTTATCGAGGGCAAAATCAATGCTGGCCGCATCGACCTCCAGCGCAACGCTCACCGTCGTGGCAGCCGCAAGGGAAGAAGCGTTGGAGTAGTATTGGTTCGCATAGCCACGGGAATTGGCCTCGGCGTAGACGACATACGATCCATCGGCTAAGTTCTCAACAGTGTAAATGCCCTCTGAATATGTCCTACCGCCGCTTGCAACTACTCCGGTTCTCGCGGTCCTGACCACAACCTGCACGTTATCTAGAGGTAGGCCGCTTGTCCTGTCCACGACCCGGCCCGTGATCTTCCCATAGCGGCGCAAAGTGAAATCAACGCCAGTCACATTGCTGCCATCGGTAACGGTTACGCGCGTTGCAGTCTCAAACGTGGAGGCGTCCTGATAGTACTTGGATTCATGTGTGAGCGGGCGAGTGTTCGCGCGGACTACATAATTTCCTGAAGGAAGAGATGCTGACGAATACAGGCCACTGCCGTTTGTGCAGTAGTCTCCGTAAATCCGGGCAGGGCGATCAGCGTCGGTGATGAGGACGCAGATGTTGTGAAGGGGTCCACCGTTCGTACCGGTGATTCTGCCGGAAATGGTCCCGCTTCCTATGGTCTGGGCCTTTGCTATAAGAGATCTCGGAGCAACTTCGCACACGAAGAGGACGAGGAATAGCATTATGAGGTACAACCAGAGTGCAAAGGGTTTCCCCGCTTGTAGTACAGGCTTCTTTTCCGCAAACACCTTATTTGAACTCCGCAAGACAAACCAGCGCCGGTACGCAGCGTGGAAAATACCATCACAAGCCACGCTATATAAGGAAACGGTTCATTCAACACTTGACCTACGCTAGATGTAGGCCCAAGTGATCATACTTCAAACATAAATCCGTTACAGGGTGCAAAAGCACCCTATCGGCTCAGAACCGAGCGTTCATCTGTCGGTGAGAGCCTCTGAAAACGTGAGGGCAATGGGAATGGTGTGAGAGGCGGCCCAGAAGAAGGGTGGGAAGATCACCTTCAGGGAAAAGAGGTGCGAGATTCCTAAAGAAAGAAGATTTTGCATAGGTGAGAACAGGGCAGGGAACAGGGCTGCCCTGGCATCGATATCTGAACAGTGCATTACGATATCTCCACGCAGCCGATTAACTCAACTTCAACTGACCTTCTTGGCTAGCTGGAGTCCTTGTGTTCTTGGTGGAGACGGGGACTCAATCCCTCTGGTGAACAAAGCACCTGGTTATTGCGGCGCTTAAATGCGTGACGCTGGCCCAGCGTCACGCATTTAAGCCCGGAAGTGCTACACATCCACGCACTCTTAGTCTCGACAGGTCACCGCTCGGTAGTCACCCACAAGCGGTTCCCATCCGTAGAAAAGCGGACCGTCCCACTATCACGCGTGATGAACAACCGGTCGCCCACGTAGGAGCGCAGGCGGTCGAGGACGATGGGGGAAGGGTGGCCGTAGGTATTGTCCACGCCGACGGTGACGACGGCGACATGGGGGTGGACAGCATCCAGGAAGGCGGGTGTGGAGGAGGTGGCGCTGCCCTGGTGCCCCACCTTGAGGACGGTGGCTGCCATGTCCACGTTCCGGCGCACCAGGTATGACTCCGAGACCTCCTGGATGTCACCGGTGAGGAGAAAAGAGACGTCGCCGTAAACCAAGCGGAGCACCACGGAGTTCTCATTTGGGTCAGAGGGGGTGCCCAACAAGGGCCGGTCCGGAGGGTGCAGGACCTCCAGACGGATGCCGTCGCCGAGGTCGATGGCCGCGCCTTCCTGGGCGGTGGTCACGGGGACGTTTGCACGGGCCAGGAGAGCGCGCCATTCGGCGTAGGCGGGCGTGTCGATGGCAAGCGGCGACTGCACCACCTGGCCTACTGGTTGCCGCTCCATGACGCCTATCAGGCCGTCCAGGTGGTCCTGGTGGCCGTGCGTGGAGACCACAAGGTCGATCCTCCTGTCCCAGAAGGGCATCTCCTGGCCCAGTAAGCGCGCCAGCGTCACACGGTCCGGCCCGCCGTCCACAAGGACCCGTGTCCCAGAGGGTGTCGTGATGAGGATGGAATCGCCCTGGCCGACGTCAAGGAACACGACGTCCAGATTGCCGGACGGAGGGCCAAGGGTGAGCCCCCAGACCACGGCGTTCCCCGCAGCAAGAGCGACGGCGCATATGGCGAAAAACCCCGGCTGTACCGGCAGGATGCCGCGCTTGCCCGCCGGATGTGTCGCAAGGGGGCGCTTCCAGTGCAGGAGGGCGGTGGTCAGGAGCAGTGTCGAATAGTACACCCATAGCCATCCGGGCCACCGTAGCTCCAGAGGGACTGCCGCCAGAGGGAAGAGGTCGAACGCCTGGATGAGCCTGGCCAGAAGGGATGGCCACGGCCAGGCGATCAGCCCCACGATAGACCCAACAAGCGGTTGGAGTGCGCCCGCCACCGCCGCCGCCAGGGCGGTCACGATGAGCAGCGAGAGGAAGGGCAGGGCGAGGAGGGTTACAAGGGCGCCGGTGAGCGAGAAGTAGTGGAACGTCACTGCAATCAAAGGCCAGACCGCTAACGTGGCTCCCAGCGTGGCCGCGATGGTCATGAGGAGATGGCGTCGCCAACCCTCCTCCTCGCGCGCGAGGCCGCCGAGGGCCTGTTCGAAAAGCGGCGCCAGATACAACAGCCCGACCATGGCCAGCGCGCTCAACTGGAAGGACAGCAAGCCCACGATGTCCGGGTCCGCCAGAGCGAGGACGCCTGCGCTGAGGGCCAGCGCCATGGCGCCGCTTTTCTGGCGTCCCAGCGCAGTCCCCGCAATATAGAACGTCCCCATAACCGCAGCGCGCTGGACAGGCGGCTCGAAGCCGGCAAGGAGCGCATAGGTCCAGATACCTGCCAGTGGGAGGAGCAAATAGACCTGCCTGCGCCGTCCGAAGAGAAATGCGCTTGCTCCGGTCAGAAGCACCAGGACGATGCCGATGTTCAGGCCGGAGACCGCAAGGATGTGTGCCGCGCCGGTCCTGTTGAACGCCTCCCGAAGGTCTGGCGGGAGGGTGGTCGTCCGGCCAAGGAGGAGGGCCTGCGCCAGCGCCGCCTGCGGCTCCGGAAGAGCCCGCTCCAGCCCGGCGGCGAGTCGGGCGCGGACGGTGTACAGCGCAGCTCGCCAGGGCTCTCCAGCGCCTTCGCCGACCATCTCCAGGCGCGGGTAGTAGCTCACCACGTGGATGTCCTGGCGGGCCAAGTAGGCGCGGTAACCGGTACCGCTGGAGGTGGCGGGAGTCTGGAGCGCGCCGTGAAGGCGCAGGACGTCCCCGTAGCGGATGTGCGGGGCGTCCCGTCCCGCAACCGCCTCCAGAGGCGGCTCCGCAAGGACCAGCACGTCTTCCTGGGGGAGCAGCAGGTGGCCCTCAAGCTCCTCCACGCGGAGGCGGAAGCGATAGCCGCGCACTAGGCGCTCCGGCTCGTCTGCTACGGCGCCGGTGAACGACACGGTAGGGGTAGTCACATACTGGGGGAGCTGCAACTCGTGGGCGGGCAGAAACGCCACGCGGAGGGCGCCGATGCTCAGCCCAAGGAGGAACAAAGCGAGCCATCGGACGCGTGGGCCTGGTGCTGCAAACACTGCCCCGAGGCCGCCGGCCACGAGCGTGGCGGCGATCCATGCTTCGACCCCAGACCAGGCTGCCCAGGCCACGCCCGCGAGGATGCCCACCGTGAGCGCCAGGACACGCATGGCTCACTCCACCCTGATGAAGGGACGCAGGTCTTCCAGCGTCCTGGGGCCGATGCCGGTGACCTGAAGCAGGTCCTCTACGCGCAGGAACGGGCCGTGGTCCGAACGCCACTGGATGATGCGTTCCGCGATTCTCGGCCCGATGCCCGTCAAAGTCTCAAGCTCTTCACTAGACGCTGTGTTGACGTTGACAGGGCCGCGCGGCTGGGTGGGGGCGGGCTGCGCCGTTGCACGGGCGATGCGCTCGGAGGCGGGGGTGGGCAGGACGATCTCAATGACTCGCGGCTGAGTAGCACTCCTGTAGGTGAGGGCGCCGAGCCCGGCGACAAGGCCGGCGAGCAGGGCCAGGGTGACCGTCCAGCGGAGACGGGACCGTAGCTCCTCAGACATGGCTCAGAGCACCTGCGCCATGTGGTGGGGTGGAAGACCGAGTATGAGACGTGGGACGGGTCATAAGCCGGACCCTCTCATGTTTGCCGGTGCATGGGGTCAAGTTGGCCGCATTGTACGATAATCTTATCCAAACGGGTGGGATGGGGAGGAGGACTTGCGGGGCCTCTGGGCGGAATGGCGGTTGAGATAGGCCGCAGGTTAACGAGCCTCACATAGGTAACTAAACAGTGAGGAGTCCGGTGCGGGCGTAGCAGGCGCGCAGGACCCACTGTTTGTGGCGCAGCCGATCCGTGGCCTTGCGGAGAGCCATGCGGAGGTGGCCCAGATGCGGGCAGGCCACGTTCTTGAGTTCCACCCCTTTCAGATAGTGCCAGACCCCTTCGTCGGGGTTCAGTTCCGGCGCATAGGCGGGCAGGCGCTCCAACTCTAACCACCGGGCCGCGCCCGCGGCGAGGAACGCTTTGATCACCTTGCTCCGATGGATGGGCGCTCCCTCCCAGAGGACCAAGAGCTTGCCCGGGAGGTGCCGGTGTAGATGTTCCAGGAACGCCACGACCGCCGGACTCTGGAAAGAGGCCTCCTGGACCTGCATGTACAACCTCCCCGTCGGAGTAATGCCACTGATGGCGGAAAGATGATCGTGCGTCCAGCGCTCCCGCAGCACGGGCGTTTGCCCGCGCGGCGCAAAGGTCCGCACCACGGCGGGCAAGAGGTAGAAGCCAGACTCATCTACAAAGACGAGGGTGCGTCCGTCCGCGTCCGCCTTTTTTTGAGTTCCGGCCAGCGCTCCTCCTTCCAGCGCTGGATCGCCTCCTCATCCCGCTGCGCTGCACGCCGGATGGGCTTTTGAGGGCTCCACCCACAGCTCTTGAGGATGCGGCCCACATGGGCCGGGTGGTACCGGACGCCGAACTCCTGCCGGATGACCTCCGCAATACGTCGCTCTGTCCAGAGCGCCCCCCGAAACCCATACGCCTCCGGCCCACGGGCCAAGAGCGTCGGGAGGAGTGCGCGTTGCGCCTCTGTCAACCGCGGCCGTGGCCCCCGCCCTTTGCGGTGCCGGAGAGCCGCCGGACCCTCTTCCCGTGCCCGCTTGAGCCACTGGCTGACCGCCCCTTTAGAGACCCCCAGGGCCGCCGCGATGTCCTTCTGCCGCCACCCCGCCTGGCTCAACTCCCAGGCGCGCAACCGCCGCCCTTCTATCCAGTCCATTCCGATACTCTCACACCCGTCTCGCTTCCCTACCTTGATTCTAGTTTAAGACCCAGTGCAAGGCTCGTTAGTCGATACGGAGGACCTTTGCTCAGAGGGTGTGTGAAAAGTCCGCCCGTGTCTCGTCGTTGCGAGTGAGCCGGCGAGCGAAGCAATCTGGTGGGGAGGTGGGGCAAGAGACATCCCCGCCCCACCAGATTGCCACGCCCCACTACGCAGACTCCGTGGGGCTCGCAACGACGATTTGTTAAACACCCGCTCAGGAATACAACTTAGGGTAGCGGGCGTGCCACGCAAGATACGCGCCCGCTGCCCAACTTGCTGACACGTCCTAGCATAGCGGGACACCTTCGGGTCTTGTCAGGGCGCGCGCATGTGTGGCTATAATGGCGGATGTTGAGGTTATCGTCCGCGCTGCGGCGCGCCTATTTAAGGAGCCAGTGATGCCAGAGGTCGCCTTTTTCGGAGGCCAGATCGTCCCTACGGAAGATGCCAAGATAAGCATCCGCACCCATGCGTTCAACTATGGGACGGCGGTATTCGAGGGCATCCGCGGCAACTGGAACGCGGACGAAGGCCAGATGTACCTGTTCCGCCTGAAGGAGCATTACACCCGGCTTCTGGAGAGCGCCCGCATCCTCAACATCTCCGTGACACATAGCGTGGATGAGATGTGCGAGATCACCCGCAAGCTCGTCCAGAAGTCCGAGTTCAAGCAGGACATCTACGTCCGCCCCATCGCGTACAAGTCGGACACCGCACTGGGGCTGCGCATCCATGACCTGAAGGACGACTTCCTGATCTACGTGATCCCCTTCGGGAACTACCTGGAGTCAGACAAGGGCATCCGCTGCTGCGTTTCCAGTTGGACGCGCATCGACGATACGATGGTGCCTCCCCGCGCGAAGATCAACGGGCTGTACGTGAACGGCTCGCTGGCCAAGACGGAGGCCATCTGGCGCGGCTTTGACGAGGCCATCATGCTCACGCGGGACGGCCACGTGGCGGAGGGCAGCGGCGAGAACATCTTCCTTATTCGGAACAAGACCCTCATCACCCCTGACGTGTCCGACAACATCCTTGAGGGCATAACCAAGGACACTATCATCGAGCTTGCCCAGAAGGAGCTTGGGATGCCGGTGGTCCAGCGCCGTGTGAACCGCAGCGAGCTCCTTGTGGCCGACGAGGTGTTCATGACGGGGACAGCGGCCCACCTGACTCCGGTCGTCTCCATTGACGGGCGGGACGTGGCGGACGGAGGGATCGGCCCTGTGACGGCGCGGCTCCAAGAGATGTACTTCGACATCGTCAAAGGCAAGGACAAGCGGTATATCGCCTGGTGTACGCCCGCGTACAGCCCGGCCGTATCCGCACGCTAGCCACACAGGGCGATGGGCCAGGGAATCATCCTTTTCCCCCAGAGCCTCGCAACACCTGACGTGATCGTCCGGTACATGGCCTTTATCTTCGTGGCGGCATGCGGCGCCATCCAGATCGGCGCGGCGCTTGGCGGCATCAACGGCCTTCTCTTCGTGCGGAGCAAGCGTCTTGCCATCCTTGTCGGCGCACTTCTCCTGTTGTCGGGCTTCGCCTGGTTCTTTGTCTGGTATTTTACGGACCCAACACGCCGCCCGCGCGGCCTGGAGGGCAATGAGCAGACCATCCTCTTCGCCCTTTCCGCAGCCGCCGCGCTGGCGTTCACGGTCGTCACAGCCTCGCTCACCACGCTGGCGCAGCGCCTCTATCAGGGGCTCCCTGTCGTACGGCGGTCTGTGCGTGGCTACCGGGCGGACAAGACGGAGGGGCTGGACGCGCTGAAGGACGCCAGCTTCATAGACATCGTCTTTGAGCGGATACCCTCGGCACGACAATGAACGACTTCAACCGGGATCTCTTTCTCCAGATCAACGGCATGGCGGGCTGGGGCGCACGCCCCCGCGGCCTCGTGGGGCTCTT
>ORJL010553422.1_pt1 | contig 16189 bp, 17 predicted proteins | sample 1779941 | NCBI WGS metagenome assembly ORJL01 (sample SAMEA104232317, study PRJEB22302) | groundwater metagenome | biome: forest; feature: aquifer; material: groundwater | place: USA | collected 2011-08-07 | depth 5.8 m | reverse complement strand
GTTTTGGCCTGAACGATTACGACTACGATTACGAACGGAGAGAATCTGTGACCCCGTTCTGAACCACGCCGGATGATGAAGGAGGTGACCCATGGATGCTCTGTCCGACCCGAGGGGTTCTTCCGGTCCGCTCGCCGAGCTGCCGGGATGGCTCTCTACGCTCGGCGCGCTTGGCACCGCGGCCCTGTCCGCCTGCACCGTGGTCGTGATCATCGCCACCTCGCACCACCATGGCTGAGGGGCCACCACGACCGCCCGGCTGCGGGCGGAGCAGCGGCAGGCGGACGTCGCGCGCGCCATCCTGGAGGAGCGGCATGAGTAGCCGGCAGGTCCTGCGCTTCGCCTGGCGCAACGCGGTGCGCGGGTTCGCGGTCATCGGATTCGTGCTGGTCGTCTACCACCTCGGGTTTCGCCTCTCGGAGGTCGTCAGCGGCTCGATGGCCCCGACGCTCCAGGGGGACGAGCGCGTCCAGCACGACTGGGCCTTCTCGGAGCGGGTCACGACCTGCTTCCGCGGGCTCCGCCGCTGGGAGGTCGTCGGCCTCCGCGACTCGCAGGGGCTCGAGGTGATGAAGCGCGTGGTCGGGCTGCCGGGCGAGAAGGTCGCCATCCGCGGAGGGAAGGTCTGGGTGAACGGCGCGGCCGTGGAGCCGCCCGCGTCGCTCTCGTTCCTCTACTACTACTCCTATGGTCCGTACGGACGAAACGTCGAGGTCGCCTGCGGCGAGGGCTACTTCCTCCTGGGGGACGACTCGAAGGACTCCGACGACAGCCGCTACAACGGGCCGATCGCGCCGGCGCAGATCCGCGAGCGGGCCTGGCTGCGGGTGTGGCCGCCGGCGCGGATCGGATTCGTGCAGCCGTAGGAGGTGTGCCATGGAGTGGCTGGCGCTGGGCCTGTTGCCGCTCGTCCTGCCGATCCTGGCGACGCTGCCGGAGAAGTTCTGGCTGCGTCGGGACGCGCGGTCGGCGGCCATGTTCTCGGGGGACGTGGTCGAGCTGGCGCGCGAGGGCGACCTCGTCCGCGCCGCGTCCGTCGCGGAGGAGGCGGGCGGCACGTACGGCTCGTTGGTCGCTCGCAGGCTCAACGGGGTGTGGAGGACGCACGTCGGAAGCAGCCGCGCCTTTCTGCACGACATCCGCGAGGGACGCCACGCGGAGCGCTCCTTCCGGGTCGTATCCCTCCTCTCCCTGCTTGCCGCCTTCGGGGTGCTCTGCCTCGAGCCTGCCGGCTCCGTCTACCTCGCCATGGTCGCCGGCGCATGCTACGTCGCGGCGACGCGCCTCGCAGCCGCCCGCGCCGAGTGGTCGCGCTCGATCTCCCGCGAGCTCGAGCGCCTCGACGACGCCCTCGCGCCGGCCGTGGAGCCCCTCCCGCGCTGATCGGAAACGGTGTCGGGAGGGGGGAAGGCCGAGGGGCGAGGGGCGAAGGACGAATGCGCCGGAGTCGGACATCGCCGCTCGCCCCTCGCTCCTCGCTCCTCGACCTCTCCCTGTCTTCGTGGATCCGTGCCCCGGCGCGTGATACCATGCGCGCTCGGGAGGAGCGCATGGCCGACTTCGAACTCGGCGAGGGGCGGCTCGTCTGCAACCGTGACCCGCGGTTCGACGACCCCGTCTTCAAGAGCGCCTGCGAAGAGCTCCTCAAGTGCGCCGGCCCCGACCTCTACCTCGACATGAGCAAGGTAAAGATGATCTCGAGCCCCGAGATCGGCCTCGTCATCCACCTCTGGAAGCGGGCGAAGGCCCAGGGCAAGACCCTCTCCGTCCGCGTGTCGAAGACCATCTACACCGTCCTCAAGATCATCCAGCTCGAGAACGTGATCCCGATCGAGGTCGCCGGCGCCTAGCCGCGCGGCCGACGCCCACTCCAGGAGACCGCCATGCATCGCCTATGCCTCCTCCTCCTGCTCGCCCTGCCCCTCGCCGCCGAGGAGACCTGGAAGGTCGCCGACGTGCGCTCGGGCATGAAGGGGTACGGCAAGTCGGTCTTCCGCGGGACCGAGATCGACCGCTTCAACGTCGAGGTGATCGACGTCCTCAAGAACTTCTTCCCGAAGCAGGACCTCATCCTCATCCGCTGCTCGGGAAATCCCGTCGTCGACCAGGCGAACATCATCGCGGGGATGAGCGGCTCGCCGATCTACCTCTTCCCGCCGGGCGAGCAGTCGGGCGAGAAGCTCTGCGGGGCCCTCGCGTACGCCTGGAGCTTCGAGAAGATCCCGCTCGCGGGGGTCACGCCGATCGAGTACATGATCGGCGAGATGGAGCGGCCGCTCGAGAAGTCCGGCATGCTCCCCTTCCCCGCGAGCTCGCCGATCCAGCCGTGCGGGCTGCCGCTCGTCGTCTCGGGATGCACGCCCCGCGCGGTCGAGGGGCTCGCGAAGGCGCTCGAGGGGACCGGCCTCGTCCCGATGGAGGGGGGCGGCGGAGGCGCGGCGCCGGGTCCCGACATCACCGTCGAGCCCGGCTGCGCGCTCGGCGTCTCGCTCATGACCGGCGACTTCGACGCGACCGCGACGGGGACGGTCACCTACGTCGACGGCGACCGCGTCCTCGCCTTCGGCCATCAGTTCTTCGGCGGCGGGGAGATCCCGATGCCGGTCTCGACGTGCATCGTCCACACCGTGATGCCGAGCCAGAGCCGCTCGTTCAAGATCTCCTCTCCCGTAAAGCAGGTCGGCGTGCTGGTGCAGGACCGCGCGAACGCCGTTTTCGCGCGCCTGGGGGGCGAGGGGTCGATGCTCCCGTTCGAGCTGAAGCTGACGAACGCGAAGACCGGCCGCACCGCAACCTACCACGCGCGGATCCTGCGTCACCCGATGCTCACCGGCGCGATGCTCAACTCCGCCGTCCAGAGCGGCCTGGAGGTCTTCGAGGAGAGCATGGAGGAGAACTCGGTCGTCGCGGAGTCGCGCATCGAGATCGAGGGGCGCCCGGCGGTCGTCTCGCGCGCGATGTACGCGAACTACATGCAGGTCTACTCGCCGAGCTACTTGGATCAGGTCTACCGGATCCTGATGAACCGGCACGAGGCGCCGAACCTGAAGTCTGTCTCGCTCTCGCTCGAGGTGGTCCACCGCCCGCAGCGGGCGCAGATCGAGGCCGCGCGTATCGTAGAGGATGACCTCGCGCCCGGCCAGACCGCGCGGGTCATCGTGACGCTGCGCCCGTACCGCGGAGAGCGCGTGGAGAAGACGATCGAGGTGAAGGTCCCCGACGACGCCCCCGACGGCGACCTGGGGATCGCGATCGCGCCGGGGTCGGAGGTCCCGCCGGACCTCGCGCCGGTCGACGACCTCGACACGCTCCTGGCGCAGATCGCCGCGGAGCGCGGCGCGACCGACCTCGTCGCGGTGATGGAGTCGGCCGGATTCGACCTCCGTTGGCGCGGGAAGGTGATCCGACGCCTCCCGAACTCGCTGCTCGGGACGTGGGGACCGCAGCTCGAGGGGGCGGCGGAGCTGGCGAGGGAGACGATCCGGGTCGCGCAGCCGACCGACTGGGTGCTGTCGGGGGCGGCGACGGTGAAGATCCACGTGAGGAAGAGGAACCGGTAAGGAATATGCAAGTTTCAATATGCAATAAGCATGTAAGTTCCGAGGCGGCGGACGCAAGGCAATGCCCGACACGCAACGCACACGCGCGGGGCCAGACCTGAAGCCTTGCGCCTTGCGATGCGCCTTCGGAACTTGATGCCTTACATGCACATTGCACATTGAGTCTTGCCCATTCGCCACGGAGGATTCGTGAAACACGCTCTCCTTCTCCTCTCGCTCGCAGGCATCGCCCTTGCCTCCGGAACGCAGGCGTGGGAGGTCGCCTCTCGCCTCGACCTCGCGAAGGGCGAGTTCCAGCAGACCTGCCTCACCTCCGACGGCGAGGTCGTCCTCGGCCGCGCCACGCGCGAGGTGAAGTCTCCGGGCGCGAGCCTCTGGTCGAGCGCCGTCGCCCCCGACGGCACCATCTGGTTCGGGACCGGCGCGGGGAACGTCTGCCGCCTCGCCGACGACAAGCTCGAGGTCGTCTTCGAGACGAAGGAGATGCTCGTCACCGCGCTCGTCGCAGACGCCTCGGGGGGAATCTACGCGGCGACGCTCCCGAACGGGAAGGTCTTCAAGGTCGACGCGAAGGGAGTCGGAAGCCTCCTCTGCACCCTCCCCGCGGGACAGGTCTTCGCGCTCTCGCCGGACGGGAAGGGGGGCCTCTTTGCCGGCACGGGCCCGGGCGGGAAGATCTTCTCGATCGATGCCGACGGGAAGTCGAAGGAGTTCTACGACACGAAGCGCGAGAACGTCCTCTGCCTCTCCGCGTGCGGGAACGGCGACCTCCTCGCGGGGACGTCGCTCTCAGGTACCGTCTTCCGCATCTCGCCCGAGGGACGCGGCTGGGTCGTCGCGGACTTCGGCGAGACAGAGGTCGTCTCCGTCGCGCAGACCGACGTGGGGACCTACGTCGCGGTGAACAGCGGGAACAAGACGAACCCCGCGGACTTCCTGAAGGCGGTCGGCGAGGCGGCGGCGAAGGAGCCCGCGGACCCCTCTAAGGGGCCGCAGCCGAAGCCCGAGAAGGGGAAGACGCCGCAGGTGGCCTCCGCGCTCGTCCTCGTGACGCCGACCGGAGACGTGATCGACATCCTCGGCTACGCCGACACCTACATCACGTGCCTCGCGCCGTGGGAAGGGGGGGAGGTGCTCCTGGGGACGAACAACAGCGGGAAGGTGTGGCGCGTGGGGCGCGACATGAACTACTCGGTGCTGCTCGACCTGAAGGAGAACCAGGTGCTGACGTTCGCGCAGGACGCGAGCGGGGTGCGCGCGGTGGGGACGGGGATGCCCGGCGCGGCGCACATGATGGAGAAGGACCCGCCGAAGGCCGGCTCGTACATGAGCGAGGTGCTCGACGGGCAGTTCGTCTCGCGGTGGGGGAGGCTCGACTGGCGGGGGAGCGGGAAGCTCGTCTTCCGCACGCGAACGGGGAACTCGGGGACCGCGGACGACGGGACCTGGAGCGACTGGAGCGCGCCGATCGCGCAGTTCCCCTCGAAGGTGGCGAGCCCGGCGGCACGGTACCTGCAGTTCCGCGCGGAGTGGACGGACGACGCGGCCGCGGTCCTCGATGGGGCGACGGTGATGTACACGGCGCAGAACCAGAGGCCTCGGATCCAGGAGTTCACGATGGAGGACGTCCCGCCGGGGGCGGACGGCAAGAAGTCGGGGCAGAAGAAGCTGAAGTGGAAGGTCGTCGACCCCGACAGCGACGCGGCGGCGGTGAACGTCTACTACCGCGCGGTCGGCGCGCAGGCGTGGGTGCCGGTGAACCGCGAGGCGCCGCTCACGGGGGCGGAGTACGCCTGGGCGATCGACGGGCTCGCGGACGGGAAGTACCAGGTGAAGCTGGAGGCGACCGACGAGGGGGCGAACCCGAAGGAGACGGCGCTGAAGAGCGAGAGGATCACGCGGCCGTTCACGATCGACAACACGAAGCCGGTGGTGGCGGTCGCGATCGCGGCGGCCGGGGCGGCGACCGGGACGGCGCAGGATGCGGGGAGCTGGATCGGGAAGGTGGAGTACCGCGTCGACGGAGGTCCCTGGCGGCCGGTCGGCGCGAAGGACGGGATGCTGGACGACCCGCGCGAGGAGTTCACCTTCGCGCTCGGGGAGTTGCCCGCGGGGACGCACATCGTCACGGTGCGGGCGACCGACGGCGACCAGAACACGGCGGTCGCGGAGATGGAGTACAGGAAGTAGTAACCTGGAGTAGCGCGCGCAAGCGCGCTGTGGACTGACGCCCGCGAGGGCGTCATCAGGAGGGACAGGCATGGACGAATTGACTGCGCGGATCGAACGGCTGGAGCGCGAGAACCGGGCGCTTCGGCGGTGGGGGACGGTGGCGATGATCGCGGTCGCCGCGATCGCCGCGGCGGCGTGGACCTCTCCCGACAAGACGGTCGAGGGGGAGAAGTTCCTCGTGAAGGACGCGAAGGGGGAGGTCCGCGCGCAGCTCGACGCGGGAGGGCTCCTCTTCTACGACGAGGAGGGGGTCGCGCGGATGACGCTCGCGATGGAGGCGGGCTGCTGCCCCTGCATCACGTTCCGCACGGCGGACGACAAGCCGCTCGCGGCGTTCGGGGTGACGGCCGACAACTGCGTCCTGGTGAACCTCCGCGACCCGAAGGGCTCGCCTCGTCTGCGCATCGGCGTGAACGGCGGCGGCAACGGCTTCTACGAGATGCTCGACGCCGACATGGAGCCGCGCGCCCGCATCGGCATCGGCGACGACGGCTTGGCGAAGGTCGAGGTGCTCGGCAAGGACGGGAAGGCGCTGTTCGAGGCCCCCGCGAAGTGAGGCCGGCCCTCGCGCTCCTGGCGATCTGCGGGGCGCTCCTCGCCGAGGGGCCGCCGCGCCTCTCGCAGGTGAACGATTTCGGCTACCAGCTCCAGAAGATCGACCCGGACGCGATCGCCGCGAGCACGTTCGACCTCGTCGTCGTCGACCCGAGCCGGGACGGCTCCGACGAGGGGAGGTGGACTTCCGAGGAGATGACGAAGATCCGCGGCGGGGCAGGCGGGCCGCGCCTCGCGCTTGCGTACCTCTCGTACGGCGAGGCGGAGGACTACCGCGGCTACTGGCAGAAGGGCCAGCAAGCTGGCTCTGCCAGGTGGAAGCCCGGCGCGCCGGCATGGCTGGGGGAGGGGAACCCGAACTGGGAGGGGAACTACCCGGTGCGGTTCTGGGAGCCCGCGTGGCAGGAGATCATGTTCGGCAAGCCGACCTGCCCGCTCGACGTGATCCTGTCGATGGGGTTCGACGGTGTCTACCTCGACGTGATCGACAGCTACCAGGTCTGGGAGAAGCAGGGGGTGAAGGACGCCTCGAAGCGGGCGGTGGAGGCGGTCCTCGCGCTCAGCCGCTACGCGAAGTCGAAGCGGGCGGGGTTCCTGGTGTTCGTGCAGAACGCGGCGGAGCTGGGGGCCTCGAAGGCGTACCGCGACGCGGTGGACGGGATCGGGCGGGAGGACATGTACTTCGAGGGAGACGACGTTCGGGACGCGGGCGAGCGGACCGAGGCGGAGGCGGAGCTCGACCGCTTCGCGGGGGACGGGAAGCCGGTGCTCGTGGTGGAGTACTGCCGCGCCGCGGCGCACGTACGCGCGGTGTACACGGAGGCGAGGAAGAGAAAATACATTCCGTATTGCACGGTGCGCGCGCTCGACGCCCTCACGGTGAACTCCGGCTTCGAGCCGGATTGATCCATGGAGAGGCTCGCGTAAGCGAGCCGCGGATCGGCACGCGTAAGCGTGCCACCGAGCTTTCTTGCGGCGAGGTCCCTCGCGCAGTAGGATTCCGCCCCATTCGATTCTTAGGAGACCCGCCATGCGTTGGAAGACCATTTCGATCCTGACCCTGGTCCTCGCGATCTGCATCGCGACGCGCGCCCGCTCGGGCGACGTCGGCGCGAAGGCCGAGATCAAGGACAAGGACGGAAACATCGTCGGAACCGCGACCTTCACCCAGACCGACAAGGGTGTGCAGATCGACGTGAAGATCACGAAGCTCCCGCCGGGGACGCACGCGATGCACATCCACAACAAGGGGGAGTGCCACGGTCCCGACTTCAAGTCCGCTGGCCCGCACTTCAACCCCTTCGGCAAGAAGCACGGCAAGGACAACCCCGAGGGGCCGCACGCGGGCGACCTGCCGAACTTCGACGTGAAGGAGGACGGCACGGCGGAGGTGAGCGTCGTGGCCGAGCTGGTCACTCTCAAGGAGGGCGAGAAGAACTCCCTCTTCCAGGAGGGCGGGACGTGCCTCATGATTCACGAGAAGGTGGACGACTACAAGACCGACCCCACCGGGAACGCGGGCGAGCGGCTCGCTTGCGGGATCATCACGAAGCCGTAGCGTTGCCGCGCTACCTCCTCTTCCACAAGCCATACGGGGTCCTCTGCCAGTTCACGGACCGGTCGGGGACCCCGAGGCGCACGCTCGCCGAATTCATCTCCCTGCCCGGGGTCTATTCCGCGGGGCGCCTGGACCAGGACAGCGAGGGGCTGCTGCTGCTCACGGACGACGGCCCGCTCGCGCACCGCCTGACCGATCCGGCATACGCGCCCCCGCGGACGTACTGGGTGCAGGTCGAGCGCGTCCCGGACGCGCGGGCGATTGCGCAACTCGAGCGGGGCGTCGTGATCGAGGGGACGCGCACGCGCCCCGCGAAGGCGCGCCTGCTGCCGGAGGAGCCCTCGCTCGCGCCGCGCGACCCGCCGATCCGCTTCCGCAAGACGGTTCCGACGGCGTGGCTGGAGCTGACGCTGACGGAGGGGCGGAACCGCCAGGTGCGGAAGATGACGGCGTCGGTAGGGCACCCGACGCTGCGCCTCGTGCGCGTGGCGATCGGCGCGCTGCGACTTGAAGATCTCGCGCCCGGGAAGTGGCGCGATGCGACGCCCGACGAGGTCCGCGGCCTGGCGCGGATCTAGCCCACCTGCAGCGTGCGGCCCTGCCCGTTCTGCCACTGCCTGGGGAGTTGATCGCGCCGGCCGCACCAAGTACACTCCTGAGAGGAAGGGGGCTTCGCAATGCGTGCAGACGAATTCCTCGAGGTTCTGGCGCCGGACGACATCCTCGTTCGGGGCACTCGGATTCCGCTTGAGTGCGTGATCTACGCACATCAGGACGGCCTCTCTCCGGAGGAGATTGTCGCGGAGTATCCGTCGGTCTCCCTCGCGCACGCCCACGCGGTCATCGCGTACTATCACTCGAATCGGCAGGACGTGGAGCAGTACCTCGCCCGAGCGGAGGAGGCCGAACGGCATCGGTCGGAGGAGCGCTCCAAGCGCCGTCCGCCGGTGGGGGATCGTCTCCGCAGCCTGAAGGCGCAAGGCACCGCGCGGCCCGCAGCCCGTCCATGAAGGTCCGGCTCCTGCTGGACGAGAACCTCTCCCCGCGGCTGATTCGCATGCTGCGAGGGGTGGCCTCCACCGCCGACGTGCTCCGGGTGGGGGATCCGCAAGCGCCGGCCCTGGGGACGAAGGACCCTGAGCTGCTCGTCTACTTGGATTCGGCAGGTCGCCTGCTCGTCACGTTGAACCGCAGCAGCATGAACGCGCACCTCGAGAACCACCTGGCCGCCGGAGGTCACACCTGGGGCGTCGTCTGGATCAGGAAACGCTCTCGGATCCAGCATGTGGTGGAGGACCTGGCCCTCATGCTGGAGGCCAGCGAGGCGGAGGAGTGGCGTGACCGGACGGACGAAATTCCGTTCTGATGCGGGGTGGGGGAGGACCGACCGAGCCAGCTTCGTCCTGCTCCGCTTGGTGTTCGCTCCTTCCCGACGGGCACCCGCCGCGATCGGTTCGCTGCGGCTCGACGGCCTCGCGCCCGGACCGTGGCGCGACGCGACGCCCGACGAGATCCGCACCCTGCGGCGACTGTAGGCGAGGCCCCGGGGAGAACTACTCCCTCTCCCAGAACCACGAACGAACGTGGTTGAAGTTGATCGCATCCAGGCCACGGCCTTGAGCAGTGACCCACAGATCGAAGTCGTCCGTCAAGAGCAGGAGTCCTTGGCCGACCCGATCGAGAATCCCTGCGTCAGTCAGGCCGAGCCGACGGTACGAGTCCTCCCGCGATGCCCTGGCGCTAGGAACGTAGCTCTCCTTCTCCTGGCGAATCACCTCGCCAAACAGCTCAAGGATGGGCTTGGACCCGGTGCCAAGGAGATTGCTGACCTCCGTGAGGACATTCGGGAGTGTGACGTGCCGCTTGAATTCGCCGAGCAGCATTTGGAGGAAGTCAAAATCGTCAGGCGTGTACCGAGCCGTCCGCTTGAATCGGGGGATGAACGCGCGGTCGTGGAGGCCTACGACGTAGAGGAGGAGCAGGTTGGCGTCGACGAGGATCCCCTTGGTGCGGTACTTGCGCTCCAAGCGGTCAATGTTCTCCATTCCCCGGGTTCCGAATCTTCATGGAGATCACCTTGCCGTTGGCGGCGTCGACCTGGAATACCTTGTACTCCCCCTTCGGGGGAAGACCCTGCTGAAGAACCTGACGAACGGTTGTCGGCTGGTAGCTCAGCGTGACGAGCCAGTACTTGCCGTCCTTCGACGGTTCCACCTCCTCGAGCTGAACGCCGAGCGCGCGGTTCGGGAAAAGCCCCAGGTAGAATTGCTTCGCGGCTGCGAAAGCCTGCTTGACGTCGATTCGCTGGGTGTTCGGCATGAGGTTCCCCATGAGAGGTCGCTTGGTGTCGCCTGGCGCCGCGGAACATCGGCGATCCGTGTGCGGGCCCAGTGGAGCGCAACTCTCCAAACTTCTCTGAGCCGCACTCTACCCCCGACGATCGGCACGTGCAAGTCCTCCGCGCGCACGGAGTGGTACTCGAGGAAGATGGCCCGAGTAGCCTCTCCAACGCCATCTCGCGGCGCACTACTTCCCGCGCTTCTCCCGCGCGGAACGGAGCTTCTCTTCGACCTCCTTGCGGTCCTGCCAGTCGGCCGGTGCGACTTCGAGGGCCGAGGTGTAGTCCTCGATCGCCCCCTGGATATTCCCGTTGGCGTCGCGCGCCTTGCCGCGGTTGTAGAACGCGTCCGCGTCTCTCGGGTTGATGGCGATGACTTGATCGAAGTCGGCGATCGCGCCGACGTGATCGCCTTTGGCTGCGCGTACGAGACCGCGACCGAGGTACGCTGCCCCATGCTTGGGATCCAAACGGAGGGCCTGTTCGAAGTCCGCGATGGCACCGTCCTGGTTTCCTTTGGCACGGCGTGCGATGCCGCGGCCTGTGTACGCCGACGCTCTGCCAGGTGCGATCGCGAGGGCCTGATCATAGTCTGCAATCGCACCGTCCCAATCCCCCGTATCCTCGCGAATGTTCCCTCGGCCGACGAGCGCATTTGCGTACTTGGGATTGACGAGCAGTGCTTGATCGAGGTCCGCGATGGCGCCCCTCCAATCGCGCTGCTCCCGGCGGGCTGTGCCACGAATGGTATACGCCTCGACGCACTTGCTATCGACTGCGATGGCCTGATCGCAGTCGGCGACGGCTCCATCCAGGTCGCCCTTCGCCTTGCGCGCGCTGCTGCGGTTGATCAGTGCGTCGAGACAACGCGGATCGATCGCAAGCGCCTGATCGCAGTCCGAGATCGCCCCCTCCAGATCGCCTCTCGCCTCGCGCGCGCCGCTGCGGTTGATCAGTGCGCCGAGGCAACGCGGATCGATCGCAAGCGCTTGGTCGTAATCTGCCAGTGCAGCCTCGAGATCCCCCTTCTGCTGGTGCGCGAGACCCCGATTGCTCAGTGCCCAGGTGTAGTGCGGCTCGAGGGCGAGGGCCCTGCCGTAGTCCGCGATGGCACCGTCCAAGTCGCCCTTGGCGTGCCGCATCCAACCGCGATTGTGGATCGCAGCGGCGAAGCGCGGGTTGACCGCGATGGCCCGGTCGTAGTCCGCGATCGCACCGTCGGTGTCCCCAGAGTCGCCTCGCCCCCGTGCACGCTTGAACCGGGCCACGGTGTTGCCGGGGCACATCTGGAGTGCACTTTCGAGCGCAGCGCGGCGTGCCGCACCCTCCTGGGCCAGCGCGGCGAGCAAATGGAACCGCTCGCACCCCGGTGTGTTGCCGAACCGCGTGGCTGTGTCCATTGCGGAGCGCGCCACATCTTGCATCTGCCCGGCCACGAACATCTGTGCAATGGGAACAAGGGCTCGGGATTGACTGTCCTGGCCGGCCCAGGAAGACCGGGCGGCCGTGTCGAACTCGGCGGTCGCCAGACGCATGCATGCTTGGGCCCGCTCGTCAACCTCCGTCTGCGATGCAGCGGGGATGGAGATGGCTTTCAAGACGATCGCGCGATCGAGGAGGAGCATTCCCAGGTGAAGGTGCGCACCACCGAATCCGGGGTCGATGCGGATCGCCTCGCGGTAGCAGGCCTCCGCCTTCTCCTCCCAGCCGAGGAGGCCCCATGCCCGCCCGAGGAGGTCTTGGCCGAGCGCGTTGTCGGGCGTCTTCGCGAGTGCCTGCTCGATCAGCCTCCTTCCGGCCTCGACCCGCTCTCGCATCTCTTCGTAGTTCGCTCCCTCATGGCAGAGATAGACCTGTGCCTGCTCCAGGGGCCCCCGCCCCTCCTCCAGCAGGCGAGATGCCTCGGCCTCCACCCGCCTCCGCTTGCTGCCCTGCGCAACCACCACCGCTGTCCACACGAGAGCAGCGATCACAGTGCCCGCGATCGGGATCACCACTCGGCGGTTCCGCGCGACCCGTCGCCAGAGGCGCCCCATCACCGACGCTGGCCTCGCCGCGATCGGCTCGCCTTCCAACCAGCGGCCGAGGTCCGCAGCGAGCGCGGCCATCGAGTCGTAGCGGCGCAGGGGGTCCTTCTCCAGCGCCTTCCGGCAGATCGTGTCGACGTCTCGGTGCACGCGCGGATTCAGCTTCGCGGGCGCCGCAGGCTCCTCGTGCCGAAGCGCGTCCAGAAGCTCTCCGAAGCTCTTCCCGGCGAACGGCAGCACGCCGGTCAGCAACTCATAGAGCATCACGCCGACCGAGAACTGATCGCTCGGCGGTCCGAGCGCCTCGCTCCACCCCTCCGCCTGCTCGGGGCTCATGTACCCCGGCGTCCCCAGAACCTGCCCCGAGCCGGTCAGATTCGGCCCCATCTCCGCCTTCACGTCCTTCGCGAGCCCGAAGTCCATGACGTACGGCTTGCCCTGCTGGTCCAACAGGATGTTCTCGGGCTTCACGTCGCGATGGACGATCCCCTCCCCGTGCGCGTAGGCGAGCGCGTCCGCGACCTGCTTCACCAGCGCGACCGACTCCTTGGCGGAGAGGGGACCGCCATCCATCGCCTGCCGGAGCGACCTCCCGAGGATGAAGTCGTTCGTGAAGTAGAGGTGCCCCCCGATGACCCCGACCTCGTGCACGCCGAGGATGTTCGGGTGCCTCAGCCGCGCAGCCGCCTGCGCCTCGCGGAGGAACCTCTCCGCCGTCTTGGGGTCCTCCTCGCCGCGAAGGATCTGCTTCAGCGCGACGACCCGCTTGAGCTGCGAATCGTATGCCCTCCACACGACGCCCATGCCGCCCTGCCCGAGCTTCTGCAACAGGCGGTAGCGGCCGAAGGGCTGCCCGACGGAGTTCTCCGTGGGCGGCATGTTGTCCAGCGTGCCGTCGCGGAGCGTCGGGGCCTGATCGGAAGGAGGCTCGGACATCGGCTCCTCACGGGCACGATGAGGATGCCCACGCTACCACGGCGCGATCGAATGCGTCAACGCAGCAGCAGCAAATGCGAGTGACCTGCGCGGAACGATGCCCATGCACGCGCGGTCGCGGTGGGGCGGCCCCGGGCAATCGACCGTCGTTCGTCTGGACTGGACCGCCGGTCGACCTGCGACGACCGGTGGTCGCTCTTCGACGACCGACGGTCGCTCTTCGACGACCGGCGGTCGCCCTTCGACGACCGGCGGTCGCGCCGCAACGACCCGCGGTCACTCTTCGACGACCGGCGGTCGATCTCGATCGACCGCCGATCGCCTTCCGTCGACCCGTCGTCCTGCGCACGCGACCCAGGGCCGCGATCGACTGTTCCGGTGTCACATGGAAGTGTCCTGAAACTGATAAATGTTATACTAACACACACTAACTACACTGACATCGTGCACAATTGCACATCCGGCGCAGCTACCTACGTTCCAGCGACTTGCGCCAATTGCGTCCCGGTTTCGCCTCTGGCATCCAGCCTGCCATTAACAAGGCGACTCGTGCCGAACGGTGCTCGCGACGCGGGGCCATTCGGCGTGCCGAAACTCGTTCGTAAGGCCTTGGGAGACCTTCGAACCCAGCGCCCATTCGGCGACGCAGGTACTGCTCGACGCGAGTCGAACGTCGGCCGCGCCCGGCTCCGCAACTGGCAGGGCCAGCCTGCTGGGGAGTCGGGACGGCGATGGGACGGTTTCGGGAGGCATGCGCCTCCCCCGGCCCGCGGTCGACGGCCCGTCGCCGCGCCGTGCGTCGGAACGAGTCGAGGAGATACGACCATGAAGACGAAGTACCCGAGCATCCCGCGAAACTTCGTGGTGATGATCAAGGGACTCGTCGCCATCCTGGAGGCGACGGGGGCGACGCTGCGGGAGGTCACGGTGGCCGACCTGCAGGCGATGCTGAAGGGCCAGGAGACGGAAGGGGACGAGGATCGGGTCCTCGGCGCCGTCTACCGTGGGAAGCACGTGGCCTTCCGCAAGGCGGAGGCCGAGCGCTACACGCGGTTCCATGACGCGCTCGAGGACGCCCTCAACCTCTTCCACAAGGACGCGGCGGTCCAGAAGCAGCTCGAAGAGCTGAAGTGGAAGAAGAACGGCCAGTCGAAGGCCTCCGTGCCGCCCGCCGAGGGCGGAGCGGAGCCCCCCAAGTAGCATGACGACGGCCCCTCGGCGCCCCTCCCAGGCGCCGCAGGGGCCGTTCCGCCAGGGTGCACGGATCAGGGATCGCCATGTCGACCGCGAATGGACCTACCGATCGGATGAATGCCCTCGAGGCGGCGCGCCGAGGCGGCGCGCCGGGTTTCGCGCCTGACGGGCTCGGGCCTCTCTTGACGCGCGTCCTCGGTTCGCATACGGTTTCTCTCGGCGAACCGATTCTGGAGGCCGATGTGGCGCCCGCGGTGATCACCCAGGTCCGCTTCGAGAACCTGCGGACCATCAAGAGCCTGACGCTTGACCTCGAGGGACTCACCGTCCTCATCGGGGAGAACGGGACGGGGAAGAGCACCATTCTCGAGGGAATCGAGCTCCTTCGGAAGGCGGCCAACCCGAGCTTCGTCGATGAGTTCTTTCAGGTCCATGGTGGCTTTCCCAGCCTCCTTCGGTCTGGCGAGAGCGAGCTGAAGCTGGGCGTGACAGTGCGGGACGGTAGCAATACGCTCTCCTGGGATGCCACGCTGATTCGGTTGGCGAGCGGCGGATTGCTGATCTCACGCGAGGTCATGCAGGGCGTCGAAGACGGCAAGCGGAGACCGACCTCCGGCTACGAATCCCGCTCGAGCAGCGCGAACCGACTGAAACTGGGGCAGCTAGGAGAGCGTGACTCGGCTGCACCGCTGCTCGACTGCCTGCGAAGAATTCAGGTGTATACGGCATTCGAGACGGCCCCCTCTTGGGCGGGACAGGAACTCAAGAGGCCCTCGCCTCTCCGGGAAACGCACGTCTTCCAACCCGCCGAGAGGCTCGCGAGACACGGAGCGAACATCGCCAACGCGTACCACGCCCTCAAGAACGAGTTCGGAAAGGAGCACTGGGACGAGACGATGGAGCTCGTGCGCCTCGGGCTCGGCGACGATGTTAGCGACCTTGGCGTGCGCGCCGATCCTGGCGGCGGAAACGTCGCGCTCACGATGTGGTACCGAGGGCAGAGCGAGGCCGTCCCCGTGTTCAGCATGTCCGATGGGACGCTCGCGTACCTCGGATTCGTTGCACTCTTCCGACTGGACTCGAGAGCCGCCCTGATCGGTTTCGATGAGCCCGAGAACCACCTGCATCCGAAGCTCCTGATGCGGGTGCTCAGCTTCTTCGAGACACTGGCGAAGAATCGCCCGGTGCTGCTGGCGACGCACCAGGACCGTCTGCTCGATGGACTCGAGGATCCGGCCTCAGCCGCCAGACTCCTCAGCCTCAATGCGGCCCGCGAACTTGAAGTGCACCGACCAGATCGCGGCGCCCTGGACACATGGCTGGAAAAGTACCGCGGCCTGGGGGATGTGCGAGCGGCGGGCTATGAGGCCTCCGTGTTCAAGCCCGATCCGAAGGGATCGTAATGCCGCGGGTCTGGGTCTTCTACGAAGACCAATCATACAAGGGCCAGGTCAGGAACTTCGGCCCGCACGCACTGCTACTCCAGTGCATCGCCGATTGTTCCGGCGGGGATCGCTGGACACTCGGCGGACAGGTCCTCGCAATCCCGATGAAGGGAAATGCGAAGCTCCTTGAAGCATGCCGGACCGACGTGCCTAGGGTCACCCGGGACGGCAGCCACGTGATAGCAGTAGTGGACACCGATCGCCTCTGTACTACAACATCGTCAGATCTTCCCGCGCCGCGAAGATTCTCTTGATACGTAAACAATCTCGCCGGGAGCCCCGTGCTTTTCAACCTCTAGCTGCTGGGGGAGCGCGAGGGGGCGGAGCCCCCTCGCAAGATGCCC
>ORJL010324945.1_pt1 | contig 16190 bp, 22 predicted proteins | sample 1779941 | NCBI WGS metagenome assembly ORJL01 (sample SAMEA104232317, study PRJEB22302) | groundwater metagenome | biome: forest; feature: aquifer; material: groundwater | place: USA | collected 2011-08-07 | depth 5.8 m | reverse complement strand
GCATCTTTTCTTTTATTTTGGGAAAGGCCCCCATGAAGTCTCTGTGCATGAACTCCTTGCTTGTATAGATTTTTTGCTACCTGATCTACCCTGTTTCTTGTTGCGCAAAATATTAATATTAGACCTTTGAATTCTTTCTTGAGTAAATGAACTAGTAATGAAAATTTGTCACGAGCCTCTATATTATAATAGTGCTGTGTAAGAAATGCTTCTTCCACATAAGACTGGACTTTAATTCTATGGGGATTTTTCATGTAATGATTGACGATCTCATGAACTTGATTAGATATGGTAGCACTAAACAACAAGGTTTGGCGCTGTTTTGGAGTGGTTGATATAATCCTTTTCACATCATCAACAAAACCCATCTCAAACATCTTGTCTACTTCATCCAATACAAGAATTTTTACTTTTCTCAAATCTAAGGTTCCCCTGCTTAGATGATCAAGAATCCTCCCGGGAGTCCCAACTACAAGGTCTGCCTTAGGAAGATAATGAATCTGTGGATTTATAGAAACTCCACCATAAATTGCAAGGATGTTTGTTTTTTTGTACTTCGAGAATTTTTTCATTTCTGTTATTACCTGCTCGCATAACTCTCGAGTTGGAACTAATATAAGGCATTGAATCCCTTGACCATGCACTATTTTTTCTAATATTGGAAAGCCAAATGCAACAGTCTTTCCTGAGCCTGTTTTTGACTGGCCTATTACATCATGGCCTTGCTGGATTAATGGAATAGTTTTTGTTTGGATCTCTGTCCATTCATCAAATCCAAGTTCTTCGAATACCTTTACAAATTCTTGCTGCAATTTTACTTCATGCGTATTTTTCATTTTACTGTTATTATTTTACGTTAAATCTGATTTTTCTCATGTTATAAACTTATTTGTTTGCAAATAAGCCTGATTTAGATAACTTTATTCCAGATAAATTAGCAATCTTGTAATGGTTGATGTTAAGCTAAATACAATCTTTTCCTTATATGGCATCTCTTGTGTATTTCGTACATTTTATATGCCTCCAAAAGGTTTATATATTAATGCCATGTTAATATTATATTAATGTGAAGTATATGGTACAAGCAATTATTAATATTTCGGAAAAAGCAAATAGAATTTTGAATATAATTAAGGCAAAGTATGATTTAAAAGATAAATCTCAAGCAATAGATATGATGGCGCGGAGATATGAAGAAGATTTATTAGAACCAGAACTTAGACCTGAATATATAATAAAGGCTCAAAGAATACAGAAGCACAAACCAATAAAAGTTGGCACTGTGGAAACTCTTAGGAAGAGGTATGAATAATAATTTATTCTTTGTTAATAAGGCCAGAACTAGACAGAAAACTAAAGAAATTGTATAAGAGAAATAGAAAACAATATAAAATAATAATGAAAAAAGCCCAAGAAATTGTGCTAAATCCGCAACATTACAAAAACCTTAGAGAACCGTTGCAAAATCTAAAAAGAGTCCATATAGACACTAATTTTGTCTTAACGTTTTCTGTAAACGAAGGAACCAAAACAGTAATACTAGAAGATTTCGACCATCACGATAATATCTACAAAACTTAATACAATTTTTTCTTTATATTGAAGTTCTTGCGGTGTTTCGTACATTTTTAGTCCTCCCGAAAACTTAGAATTTAGCCGTTTTAAGCAAAAACTTTATATTCTAACAGTTGTTTTTAATTGGCATGGATAAAAGAGGTCAGTTTTATATCATAATTGCGATTATAATTTCTTTGGCATTTTTCTCTATAATAACTCCCCAAAATAGGGTGGAAGAAACAATCTTATTCCAAGATTTTAATGATGTTTCATTGAACTATGCAGAAGAAGCTCCAAAAGTTGCAAACTATGGTATTTTCAACGATTTGAACATAAACAGTTTATTGTCTGATTTCACGAAGGATTTCTTGACATTTGCAAAGCAGAGAAATCCAACTGTTGAATTAATCTATGTTTACAACAACGGAACTAGTGTGAACATGAAGTCTTATCTGAGCGAAACTACAGTAGTAGAAACTGAAAATAAAACTCTAGACTTATTAGGATCTGAAGAATCTACTATAAACAATATAAATCTCAATATAGCTGGAAAGGACTTTACCCAGCAAATTCCCTTGCAGATTAAAAATTTCGGAGATGAATTTTCAAGTGCAGACTTTCCTAGCTCAAAAAACATTATCCTGAATGTTGGAGGCATAATTCATAATTTCGACCTATCAAGCCAGGGCCCTGAACTAAAAGTTATAATAAGGTCGAAAACAGGCAGCATAGTTCAAATCTACAAGACTGGAAGCAGCCAGGTTTTCCCCATCATATTTTAAAATGGAAAAAAAAGCAGTATCCCCTTTGATATCGTGGATTTTACTAGTTGCATTTGTAATTGCAATAGGTGCATTTATAATTAACTGGTCGGTAAACTTTACAAAATTAATAGACCCAGAGAAAGGCAACAGAGAAGATATTTATTGTGATAATGTCCAATTAGCTGTTTTGAACAGTTGCAGAATTGATAATAAGCATGTATTACTGAACTTGTCAAATAAGGGAGTTTACAACATATCTATTTTAACCTTAACAAGGGATGTAGAACAACTTCCAATAGGTTCTTGCTTGCTTTTAGACAAGAATATAGCTCCTAAATCTACCTCGAAAAGTCCTAATTTTGAATACACATTTAATATAGGCACAAATTTAAGCTCTGGTGCTCTAGATGAGTGTGATTCTGCAATTCCCATAAACACAAATCCTGGAAATGTAAACCAGCTTACAATTGTTCCATGGATTATTATAAATAATGATAAGATTGCATGCAATGACAGAAAAATCTCTGTTAATATTGATGATTTAAACTTCAGGCCCTGCCCTCCTTAACTTTACAACTCTAAAATAACAAACTTTAGGATTTTTAGTTCAGAAACATTTAAATATTAACTACCAAGTTATTTTTAGTATAGATTCGAAAAAGAAGGTGGAATTTTGAGAAAAAACAAGAAAGGTATTTCTCCGTTAATTGCAACTGTTCTTTTAATTGGGTTTGCTGTTGCGATAGCAATATTGGTCTGGTTTTGGTATGGAAACGTAATAAAAGAGCAAGCTGAAAAGACTGGTGCAACAAGCCAGGGGAAATTGGCCTGTGCATCTGAAGTAAAATACACTATTAAAAATGCCTGCTATTCAAGTAGCGGAACTACAAACAATATACTTTTTACAATAGAGAATAAAGGTACAAGTATAGATGACCTAAGAGTAAGAATTGAGGGAACTTCAAGTACTGAAACAGTATCGTTAGGAAACTCTATCGGAACTACTGAAACAAAACAGACAAGCGCGCAATACAGCAGCGCTGTTGGAAATGTAAAAAAAGTTGCTTTCTCGCCGATAGTTTTTAGGCAAAATGCACCTACTGTATGTAGTGATAAAGAGCAGGAATTAAATGTAAAGCCATGCCCATAAATAATAAAAACTTCTTAGAAACATTTAAATATACAATTCTATACAAGATAATGTTTAAAAAAGAGGTGGAATTTTGAGAAAAAATAAGAAAGGTATTTCTCCGTTGATTGCAACTGTTCTTTTGATTGGGTTTACGATTGTACTAGCTGCATTAGTTATGAGATGGGGTGGAACTCTATTCAGGGAAACTACTCAAACAACTGGTTGTGAAGCTCAGGGTAGGATTGCTTGCAGCTCTCAGGTTGATATAAGCGTTGGGACTATTGGTGAGTGTATTGATGTTAATACATGCATTCAAATTGGTAGACTAATAGTAAATAATTTAGCTGCTACTCAATCACTTGAAGCTTTTAGTGTAGCGAGGGAATTGAGTGATGGTTCTATAGAAAGTACAGAAGCTAAATTCACTATACCAGCTGGTGGTACTGCTGATATATTGGAAGGTGGGATACCAGGTGCTACTCAAACTATTGTTTATAACACAATAGGAACCTTGAAAGCAATTCATGTTACACCAATATTCACGCAAACAACAACAGATGGCGGAAGTTGTAGAATAGTTTGTTCTGAACAAAAAGAAACAATTCCTAAAGGAGACCCAAGAATAATAGCATAAAATTAATTTTTTTATTTTTCTCCTTAAGTTTTACAACTATAAAATAATAAAAACTTCTTAGAAACATTTAAATATACAAATCTACCCTACAAGATAATGTTTAAAAAGAAGGTGGAATTTTGAGAAAAAATAAGAAAGGTATTTCTCCGTTGATTGCAACTGTTCTTTTAATTGGGTTTACAATTGTACTAGCTGCATTAGTAATGAGATGGGGTGGTACTTTATTCAGGGAAACTACTCAAACAACTGGTTGTGAAGCTCAGGGTAGGATTGCTTGCAGCTCTCAGGTTGATATAAGCGTTGGGACTATAGATTGTACTAATATTGCTAATTGTATTAGTATTCAAGGAATAGTAGTCAATAATGAAGGCGCTACACAAACTATTGATGGCTTAAACGTACAAAGGAAATTAGGTGATGGCTCTATTGAGAATATACCAGTTACTATTAGTGGTGGTTTAAATGCTGGAGAAAGTAAGAATACTGGTAATCTTGGTTCTTATATTAATCCTGGACTAAATTTAGAGGCCTTATATGTAACACCGATATTCACGCAAACAACTAGTGATGGTGGAAGTTGCAAGATAGTATGTCAAGAACAAACTGAAACTATTTTAGTTGATGACCCAAGAATACAAGCAATACCATAATTAATTTTTATTTTTTAACTTTAATTTTACAACTGTAAAATAACAAAAATATCTTAGAAACATTTAAATATACAAATCTACCCTACAAGATAATGTTTAAAAAGGAGGTGGAATTTTGAGAAAGAATAAGAAAGGTATTTCTCCGTTGATTGCAACTGTTCTTTTAATTGGATTTACTATTGTATTAGCAGCATTAGTTATGAGATGGGGTGGAACGCTATTCAGGGAAACTACACAGACTACAGGATGTGAATCTCAGGGAAGGATTGCTTGCAGCTCTCAGGTTGAAATAAGTGTTGGTTCAATAGCTTATGGAACTGCCCAAAGTGTTATCAATTCTTTGATAGTCAATAACTTAGCAGCTACTCAAGACTTAGAGGCATTCAATGTTCAAAGGGAATTTGATGATGGTTCTGTTGAAAATCAACAGGCTAATATCCCACTAGTTACTGGTGCTAGCTTAAATATAGCAAGCGTTGCCCTTGATTTTAGTAATCCTATAGGCAGCCAGAGTCTAAGTAAGATACATGTAAGCCCAATTTTTACACAGACAACTAGTGATGGAGCGAGCTGTAGAATAGTTTGTTCAGAACAAAAAGTAACTGTTCCTGCCACAGATCCAAGAGTTACAATAACATAGCTCTTTAGTTTAATTTTCTTTTTTTATTTGATTTAAGATGAAGAAAAAAGCAGATATTTGGATTTCCGCAGTTTTGTACATGGGTCTGGGAGTGATACTTCTAAGTATAATATTGGCAGTTGGGATTCCTGTAATCAATAGGATAAGGGACAAGAATACTGCCATAGATACTGAAAATTTAATGCTTTCTCTGGATGATAAGATAAGGGCCGTTTACTCAGAAGGACCTGGCTCAAGAAGGCCTTTCAAGTTTGAGATAAGGAAAGGTACTTTTACAATAAATGACATAGATGAAACAATAGATTGGAGTTTTGAAACTAGTGCCTTGCTGTCTGAACCAGGAGTCGATGTTCAAAAAGGAAGTTTAGTTCTAACAACTCAAGATACTGGATCAAAAAATCTTTACATCTCAAGTTTTAAAATAGATTATAAAAATATATTAAATTTGACAGTGGAAAGTACTTCAAATGAATTTACAGGTTCAAATAATCTCTTGATAACAAATATTGGTACTTATAATTCAAATACAACAGTGTTAATTACTTCTGTTTAAAATAGCTACCAAAACATATATAAATCATAATCAACAACTTAAAGAGATGGAAAAAAAAGGGGCTGATTTTATAGAAGAAAAACCATTATTCAGCATAGACACTAAGCCTACTATTCCTTCTTTTCCTGATGTTGAAAAGGAAAAAATAAACATAAAATATCCGTTAATACCACCATATGCCTACGCGCATATATTTTGGGATTCTCAAAACAAAGAATTAGTTTATTTCATAGAAGAGCCTGCATTAAACCAAGAGCAGCAGAGAATTTTAGGAATTCTGGAAGATGGGATTAAGGAATTAATAAACATAAGCTTCATCGCTGTAAAGTCCAATGAAACCATTATAAAATACCTGGAAAAAAATCTCAGAGTCTTATTAAATGAGCTTAGGATAGAGATTTCAAGAGACTCTTATCTTAAAATTATGTATTACATATACAGAAACTTTGTGGGTTTTAACGAGATAGAGCCTTTATTGAATGATTACTTTATTGAAGATATAGAGTGCAATGGCCTTAACTCTCCTATTTACATAGTCCACAGAAAATATAGAAACCTAAGGACTAATATTGTTTTTACAAACCTGGAAAACCTGACTTCTTTTGTTGAGAAACTGGCTCAAAAATGTGGCCAATATATTTCATATGCCAATCCATTGTTAGATGGAGCTTTGCCGGACGGATCTAGGGCCAATGCCACTTTTACAGAGGATATATCTTCAAAAGGGCCAACTTTTACGATTCGTAAATTTACAAAGCGACCTTGGACTCCGACAAAGCTGATACAGATGGGGACGGCTTCACCTCAAATTTTTGCGTACTTATGGCTTTTGATTGAGTATGAAATGAATATTATGGTAATTGGAGGAACTGGGTCTGGAAAAACTACATTTTTGAATGCCCTGACTTTTTTTATACCTCCACAAGCCAGAATCGTATCTATCGAAGACACTAAAGAATTAAATATAGAACATGAAAATTGGCTGCCTTCTATTGCTAGGGCAGGAGTTGGATTGACAAATCTTGTTGGGCAAAAATACGGAGAGGTTTCCTTATTTGCTTTATTGAAGGAAAGCTTCAGGCAGAATCCAGACTATGTTATTATAGGTGAAGTCAGGGGAGAAGAGGCTTATGTTTTATTCCAAGGCATGGCTTCTATAAAGGGTGAAGAAGAAATTCTAATAATTAAGGATAGCAAACCATGCAGAATTAAAATAAAGGATTTAGCTGAAGTTAAAAATTGCTATGCTATTACCTATGACCTTATAAATAATAATCAAGTTAAAATTTTGCCGATAACAGCAGTTGTAAGACATCCAGAAAGAAATCTATTGTATAAGGTAACTACAAAGATGGGTAGAGAGATAACTCTAACTCCAGATCATTCTTTATTCAAATTTTCTGATGGCCTTATAAACTCTAAAATGGAAGATTTGAGTATTGGGGACAGTATTCTAATTCCTGGTAAAATTCCATCCGGTTATAATGATCTAGACTATATTAATTTACTAGATTTATTACCAAATATAAGAGTTTATGCTCCCAAAATCATTAAAGAAGCTGTATCTAAAATTGGTTACTACAATGCATCTGACTATTGTGGTGTAAAATCTATCTCTGATTATTATGCAAACTTCAAAAGATCTAAACCTTCATCCTTGAAAGCTAAAAGTTTCATTGAACTAATGAAAAAAGCAAGTATAGAATATAATTTAGACGACTTAAAGGTAAAATTCTACAGGCAAAGTGAGCCTTTCAATCCTAATTTTAAGTTAACTTCAGAGTTTTTAAGATTACTTGGCTATTACATATCAGAAGGTAGTCTGGGTATAAATAGATCAGATAGGATGGCATTTTACAATAAAAATGAAAAGATTATAGAAGACATGAAACATTGCATATTTTCTATAACTGGAAAGAATCCTTCTAAGAGGATTATTACTAGAGGTTTTGGCACTTGTACGGAGCTTTCGTTTAATAGCAAAGTTATATATGAATTCTTGAAATTATATTGTGGATTTAAAGATAATAAAAAGATACCAGACTTCATATTTGGTATAAGCAAGGAAAAAATAGGTCAATTTCTTTCAGCCTTATACGATGGAGATGGTAGTTTTAATAATGCCTATTTTGGTTATTATACAATTTCTAAAAAATTAGCGGATGATATAACTAAATTGTTATTGACATTTGGAATTGTTGCAAGGATCAATAAAAGAAATAGGCTAGGTAGAAATACTACAGATTATGAAATACTTTTTTATTCTGCGATTAGCAAAAATGAATTTTTGAAATATGTCAACCCTTTAAAGTGGTCTAAGAAAATTTTTGAAGGAAAAGGCAAGGAAAAAAATAGAATAGGCGATCTCTACATAGATGAAATTAAATCCATAGAAATGATAAATCTTGATAAAAAGGAGTTTGTTTATGATATAAGTGTGTTTGGTAGTAGAAACTTTGTTGGGGGCTTTGGTGGTATTTTATTGCACAATTCAGGGCATCCCTCTATGGGGACGATGCATGCAAATTCTGTCGATACTTTGATAAGACGTTTGGAAACTCCGCCAATAAATCTTTCAGCTTCCTTAGTAGAAACATTGGATGTTGCCTGCGTAATCACTCAAACCAAAATTAAGGGGGCGGAGGTAAGAAGAGTAAGAGAGATTGCAGAGATTGTAAATGTACAAGAGAGTTCTCGTGGAGCCAATATAAACATACCATTTTATTGGGATCCATCAAGAGATGTTTATCTTTTCAAGTCAGAGAGCCATGTTTTCAATAAAATAATGATGAGGCATGGACTTTCAAGGGACGACCTCATAAAAGAATTCAATTTAAGAACGCAGCTGCTGATTAATATGTACAAAAAAAGTATTTTTGATTTCAGAGAGGTAAAGGAAGTTATCAATGAGTACTATAAAGATCCAAAATCAGTACTGAAAAAGTTCGAAGTTTTAAAATGAGTATTGAAATGATCCATCAGAACACTGAAAGCTTGAAGGAGTTGTCCAACAAGTACAGATTTTTTTTAAATAAGAAAGAATCCTTGGAATCAGAGATAAGCAGGATAAGAGACAAGGAAATGCTCAATAAAAAAAAAGACGAATTGAAAAATGTTAACTATCAAATAGAAAGACTAAAGTCATTGGTCCTCACAATTCTGATCCAAATACAAAAATTAATAGATGATATCCAGACAAAAGATGCAAACAGACTTTATTGAGAATATAGCAAAGATTATAGAACTTTCTGACGAGTTGTTAATTTACAGAAATTACAGGGAAAGCTTAGTCTACAAGAAATCAAAGCTTGAAAATGACCTAAAGCAGGGAAGCATAGATGAAAAGGAATTCAACCAGTCAATTTCGTCATTGCTAAAAAACAGAAGCTATGATGAGATTATGATGTATTATAATTCTTATATAAATAAGCTGATAAGGGAAATAAAACTGCTTACAGACAATGCAACAAATTACTTGATGCCATCAACAGGAGAAAAGAAGAATAGGGCTAATCTGTCCCAAGGAATAAGTGGCATTGTATCTTCAGAAAGCAGAAAAGAAAACATAAACCTTGATGAATTGGACAAAAAATTCTTGAAAAAATTCGTTCAGGACCAGAAAAAAATAAAAAAATCAGAAACATTTGTAGAGACTGGATATTCCATTTACAAATCCAATTTCTATGCCAAAATCTCCAATCAGGTAATGGGGAATCTGACTTTTTATATTACAAATAAATATCCCAGGTTATTCCAGGAACTCTATCGTGACATCAGTATGGCACATATAAGAATCCTATCAAAGACATATATAAGCATAATGTTGTTCACAACAGCCTTATCTCTTCCTGTTATTTTTTTAATCTCTTTATTGTTTGTAAAGAGCTTAGCTATGGCGGTTCTTATAGCTATTTTGGGGATGGTAGCTGCATTTTTTGTGGCTTATTTCTATCCAAGAACATTGATTAACGACAGGAAAAAGAAAATAAAATATGACCTGGTTTTTGCAATAGTTCATATGTCTGCTATCTCAGAATCTGGAGCTCAGCCGGTTTCGATGTTTAAATTGCTTCTTGAATCACATGAATACAAATATTTAGAACCTGAAATTAAAAAAATCCTCAATTATGTAAACTTATTTGGATATAGTCTATCAACAGCGTTAAGGGCTGTTGCCTCTACTACCCCATCATACGAGCTTAAGGAGCTTCTGAATGGAATTATTGCCACTACAGAAACTGGAGGGGATCTTAAAAAATATATTCAGGACAAGGCAGAAGATGCTCTGTCCCAATATAAATCTGACCAGGCAAAGTACACATCAAAATTAGATACTTATTCTGATCTCTATACAGGAATTTTGATAGCTGCCCCTTTATTATTTTTGGTTACCCTTACTATATTAGACAAGATATCCCCGACAATTGGCCCAAATCTTACAATTTCAACTGTTGCTTTCATAGGGACTTATTTCATAATTCCTCTACTAAATATAGGATTTATCATATTTTTAAATCTAACAAAATCAGAATTTTAAAAATGGAAATAAAAACAAGGCATCTTGTAGGAATTGGATTTGGAGTAATTGTTATTTTTCTAGATTTCTTGTTTTTTTACGGCAGGAATTCAAGATTTTTCCAGCCCGTGATAGCTATAGGCATAGTCATTGGTTTTTCACAATTCTGGCTTGATTTTTTAAATGAAAACAAGAGGCAGAAAGAAATCGAGCTCAAGTTCTTGGAATTCGTCAGAGGTTTAGTAGAAACAGTAAAATCAGGCATTCCAATCCCTAAAGCAATACTCCATGTGTCTAAAGCTGATTATGGAGCCTTAAACCCATATATAAAAAAATTGGCCAACCATATAGAGTGGGGTATACCATTAAGGCAGGCATTAAAGATATTTGCAAACGATACTGGAAATAAAATAATCTTAAGGGCTGTTTCGATTGTTATAGAGGCAGAAAGGTCTGGTGGCAACATAGATGGAGTCTTAAGGGCTGTATCAAATTCAATAGTTCAGATAAAAAAAATAAGAGAAGAAAGAAGATCAAACACATACTCTCAGATGGTTCAGGGCTATTTCATCTTCTTCATTTTTATAGCAATAATGTTAACAGTCCAGATTTATTTGTTCCCCCAATTGGCAGATCTCACTTTAACTGTATCTGGAGGGTTGAACTCTGGGTTTAATTCTATTGTAGAAAAACCAGTAGAGGCTACATCAAATTTGAATTTTGACAACCTATTCCTTGGGTTAGTATTAATACAGGGTTTTTTTACTGGACTCATGATAGGGAAGTTTGCAGAAGGAGAGGCAAAGATGGGGTTGAAGCATTCTGCTGTATTAGTAATAATTTCTTATATCATAATCACAACTTTCAGGGGTTATTAAATGAAGAAAGGATTGAGCTATATTGATGTGGCTGTTAGCGTTGGCATATTTGTAATATATCTGATAATAGCTTTTGTAATATTAAAGCCCAGCATTAAGGAGGAAAATATAGCTTCCTTACTGCTCCCTAGTTTGAAAAACAGCTTTGAAAAATCAGTAATTTGGAAGATTGATAAATATCCTATATTCCTTAATGCAACAGATCCTAACCCTAATTATGAAATAACAGTTCCATTTGGTTTTCAACCTCAAAAAATAGATTTTGTGAATAAGGATATTGATAATAGAGATTTTTATTACCAGCCATTTCTAGTAAATGGTAAACAGGCTTTTAATCTTTCATTCCGAGACCCAAGCATTATTCTTAACCAAGCAGAGCCTTATTATATTTTGTATTCAGATGACTTCAATAATGTACATCTTGCCAATCCTGAATCAATGAATCCAGCTCCAATTCTTAGTTACAACTATGATTTTGGCGTAAAAGAAGAGTTTATTGGAATATCAGTACAAAAATTTAATAATCTTCCAACAATCCCAGATCTAAAAAATGCGTTCAGGTTTCCTAACAACAATGAGTTTTCAATTTCAATTTATGATCTTAATGAAGTGCAAATTTTTGATTACTCCACATCAATAATCCCAAAAGAGGCAAAGGTTTATGCAATACAATACACATCTTTCATATTATACCAAAATTCATCAAGAGTTCCGGTTTTTGTGCAGTTAAAAATATGGTAAAAATGAATAAGAGAGCTTATATCAGGACGTTGGAGGCTGTTGTCGCTATTCTAATAATTTACATATTTACAACTTCGTTATTGGCAAAAAACAATGTAAACGAAGCTTCAGTTCCAAAAGACATCGAACTAACCCAAGAATCAATACTTAAGGAAATTCAAAGCTCTGATTATTACAGAAACTGTATACTGTCAAATAATAATAACTGCATCAATTCCCTATTTCAGTCAAGCATTAAGAATATTTACGGATACAATTTTTCCATTTGTACTGTTTCAAATTGTGCTGTTCCTTCAACTCCTGAAAAAGAGGTTTATGCAAAATCTTTGATAGTAACAGCAAACCTTACAAATTACAATACTACTTCTGTAAATCTTTATATATGGCGAAAGATTTAGATACATTTTTAAATCTTTCAGTTATAAAAGGCCAATGGCATTAACACTATCGCATAAAGTTAATCATGGAGTCAGACTAAAAAATTTGGATAGTGAAAAAACTTTGGATGTAATAGTAAAATCTATAGATAAACAAAATCTAGTTGTGGGATTAGTTATAAAAGGGCACGAATCTACAAAGTGTCGCGAAGTCAGACTAATTAGAAATAGCCCATCAATAGATTTAGATTATTTTTCAGGGTTTAATATAATAATTGGGGATCGTCAAACTAGCGGAAATCAGATACGTTTGATTTATAAATTAGCTCCTAACATAAATGCAATAAGATCTAACTACTCGTCAAATAACGATTTCCTCGGTTATGATGTAATAAAATTCCAGCTAAGATAGCAAAATTTAGAAACTTTTTTAAACAGCCCAATTCTAAAAAATTAATGGTATTATTATTAACACATAGAGTTGACCAGGGAGTCAGGCTAATAAATCTAGACAGTGGAAAAACCTTGGATGTAATAGTAAAATCCATAGACATAAAGAGTGATAAAGTTAGGTTAGTTCTAAAAGAGCCAGAAAATCCTGACTATTATAGAGTTGAACTAATTAATGGTACTCAATTAAAGGATTTACATTATTTTCCAGGCTTAAATATCGGAATAGGCTATGACAGACTTCGTTCAAGTCGAGTAGGTTTAATTTATGAATTAGATCCTATTATAGATGCTATAAGGGCAAATTACTCTCCAAATAATGATTTTTTGGGTTATGATGTAAGAAATCCTCTGCCAAGATAGCAAAATTTATAAAGCATCTATTTTTCAGAGTTTTATGAAAGTTGGAATATTATTCTCTGGAGGCAAGGATTCTACGTTTGCTATACAGCATGCTATAGAAAAAAATTGGCAGATTGAATATCTCTTGTCTGTAAAGCCTACTAGAACTGACTGTTTCTTATTTCATTTTGCTACTGTGGAACATACTCCAAAAATTGCTGAGATTCTTGGATTAAAGCATTATTTGATTACTTGCAATGTAGCTAATGCAAAAAAAGAAGCTGATTTGATAAGAGAGTTTGTTTTACAGCATAAGGTGGATGCTTTAGTTCTTGGAGGTACTGGACTTCAAATAACTCAGTTGAAAAGCTTGCAGGATGCACTTCATCCTTTTGGAGTTGAGGTTTTTGCTGCCCATTCTGGATTTGATCACGACAAGATAATAGAAGAGATGCTTGAAAAAGGATATAGAATAATTGTAACACAAGTAGCTACCGATGGTGGCCCTAAATGGCTTGGCCGCGAGATAAGCAATGAAAATTTTGAGGAGCTTAAACGAGATTCAATGAAATATGGTTTCCACATAGGATTTGAAGGTGGCTATATGGACACTTTTGTATTAGATGCTCCAATATTCAATAAAAAATTAGATATCCTCAAATCAAAAAAAATAATGGAAGATAAATATTCAGGCCATATGGTTATAGAAGAGCTATCTGTTTCTGATAAGATCAAGATAAACAACAAAAAGAAATAGATTTAAATAAACAGAATTTACTTTTTCTTTATGAAATTCAGATTTTTGGAAGATGTTGCAATTGCTGATATAGCTTTTGAGGCTTTTGGAAAGGATATTAATGAATTATTTGAGAACTGCGCCTTGGCACTGTCTGATTGTATGGTAAACTTAAAGCAGATAAAGCCAAAAATAAAAAAAACTATTAAATTAAAATCAGAAAATATTGAAGGTTTACTTTATGATTTCTTGTCTGAACTACTATTCATAAAGGATACTGATGGATTATTGTTCAGCAATTATAAAATAAGCATAAAAGAAAAAAAAGGATTTGAGTTAAACGCTATATGTCAAGGCGATAAAATTAATTATGAAAAATTAGATTTAGGGAATGACGTTAAGGCAGTAACTATGCATATGTTTGAAATCAAAAAAGAGAAAAATAGATTTAAGGCTACGGTTGTTGTGGATATATAAAATGAGTAACTTAGTATTAACAAAAATAATCTTTTTTTCTCTGATAATAATCGCAGTTTCATTTGAGATATTTGCTGATGTATTATTCAAAAAATGGGCGAATAGTAATAGGTTTTACTTTATACTTATTGGATTGATAATATATCTTATAGGAACACTATTCTGGGCATTTTCTTTAAGGTATGAGTTTATATCTAAGGCTGGTTCTATATTTGTTTTACTTAATCTTATCGGCCTAAGTTTAGTTGGCTTATTAATATTTAATGAGAAATTATCTGTTCTTAACTGGATTGGAATATTTTTGGGATTAATTAGCATATTACTAATAGAATTATTCTAATTGATAAGTCTCTAAATTTTTATATCTAGGGCCAGTACTTGTCAAGGTGCTTTTTTTAAGAATAAAATTATTAACTTCAAAGCTCCCAATACTAACGTATTGGTTTTTATTGATAAAATTCCGTATTTTGTCAATATTCTTGGTTGATTTAATCTTAGCTACAGTCAGATGGCTGTTAAAATTCTTGTCGTTTTTCTGATTTATCTGCTTGCATACAATATCATTTAAATCTATAAGCTCATTTGAATTAGAACCAACCCATACAACATTTATCATGTTTAGATTAGGAAATGCCCCAAGCCCTTGAAGTTCAATAGTAAACTTGTTGAATTTTAATAATGATAGTTTTTCCTTTATTTCTTTTATCTCTTGTTCTGTTTTTTCACCTAGGAACAATAGGGTAATATGGATGTTTTTCTTGAAAGGATATGTAGCATATATGTCTAATTTCTTCATTTCTTCTTGTATCTCTACTATCTTTTCCTTTAATTCTCTTGGGATTTCTATTGCAATAAAAGTTCTCATTAAGATTGTTTATTTTACTAATTTATTAAAGCTTTCTGTGCCCACTTCTCACTTCTCGTGGAGTGCGCGACAGGTTTATAAATAATATCTTGATTTATTATTTATGGAAACTAAAATATATGCATCCTGGCTTTCTGCGCATGGCTATTGTGAATACAAATTTTATCTGCAATATGTAGAAGGCGTTGAGGTTCCTAGGACAGTAGAAATGCAGACTGGTTCTGAAATTCATGAAAGCAAAGAAGAAGATTTCTTAAAGGAAGCAGAGCCAGCAACATTGGAAGAATTCCTTAATTCAACAAAATATACGATAACAAAAGAGGTTTTTTTACAGACAAAATTTGAAAACAACTTCTTAATGGGTAAGGTTGATGAAATAGGTATTGATAAAGAAGCAATTTATATAATAGAAGATAAGCCTAGGGCAAGGGCATATGATGGAGTAAAAAACCAGATCTACGCCTATTGCTATCTTTTCAAGAGGAATTTTTCAGATAAGACTCCTAAACCGATCTACGCTATTTTAAGGGATAGAGATTCAAACATTGAAGTTTGGAAAGAAGCCTTTACTCTTAAAAATGAGTTTATCCTGCAGAATAACTTAAACAGAATAAAAAAAATATTAAAAAAAGAGATTGATCCGATTCCAACAGACAATCAAAAAAAATGCATGGCTTGCATAATGCACAAATTAAATCTATGCAAGCACAGCCTTGCCAGATAAAACTTCTTATTTAAGTTTATAGATAACTGAAACTGTTGCTGATATCTGCAGGTTTTGCGGATTTATCTGAGGAGGAAGTGCTGCTCCTGAAGATATTGCAATGTCTTCCTTGCCATAGATGTATGGGAAGATGTTAAAGTTTGACTCTGAAATT
>ORJL010986601.1_pt1 | contig 16192 bp, 14 predicted proteins | sample 1779941 | NCBI WGS metagenome assembly ORJL01 (sample SAMEA104232317, study PRJEB22302) | groundwater metagenome | biome: forest; feature: aquifer; material: groundwater | place: USA | collected 2011-08-07 | depth 5.8 m | reverse complement strand
GTGTCTTCAGCGACGGCAGCGAAAGGCACAAAATCCTCAAAAGATCCCGAACGAACAGATCCGACCCGCCAAAACGATGCCGATGTGCTTGTTCGGGACGGCACTCGGTCAAAAAAACACGCGTTTTCTGCCAGGCACTAAATATGTCTGAAACTACCCTTGATATCTCATTCCGGTTCTACGCGGTCATCTTCACTGTCGTGCTGGCCGTCTTTTTCGCTTTCAAACATCCCACAGCAAACTGCATGCTTGGGTTTTCGGCATGTGGACTGGGGGGTGAAATCCTCTATGGAAGCTTCACCTTCGGGCAACTCGCAGTGGTGTTGCAAACATTGACCCTGGCCAAATGCCTGGTTGATGCAGTCCAGCTTGGCAGGACGCGCAGCATAGGCTTGCTCCTGCGAACAGGCATTTCATTCTACGCCTTCTTGCTCGTCTTGCTGTGGGTAAAGATACTTCTCGATTGCTTTTTCTTCGGATTCGACACCTATCGAACTTTGTCTTTGAAGATGGCGGTCTATCAGACTCTGCTGCCGTCGGCGATCGCCTTTGTCGTTCTGGCCGTCCACGGAACGGCATCCGTCAAGAATGGATTCATCCTCGGGCTGGCTGCGCTCTCCATCGCATACGTGTTTCCTCTTGCCTATCCCATGCTTGTCGAAAAGCGATTGATCGGGGCGCTTGTCGGCGAATCCAGATTGACGACCTACGGGCAGGACACGATCAACGGCGGACGGATGTTCTACTTTGGCTGCATCGGCTTTCTATGCGCTGCGGTTGCCATGCGACACCGCTTCAGTTTGAGGTCGGTGTTTTTGGCGATCGCCCTGGGGTTCTTTATCCTGGCAGTGTTGAACGGGACCCGGCAGTTCCTGCTCGCCATTGTTGTATGCTTCGTCGGGACCCTGTTACTGTTGGGCCGCAGCCGGCAACTCATCGGCGTCACCTTGCTGATCGGAGTAGGCATCGCAGTGTACAATCTCGGCGAGCTTTTCACCGAGGCCGCGGTTTCCGAGCGGGTGGGAGCGGAGAGTATCAGGATCGAAGCTACCAGTAGCCGGGGCGCGATCTGGCGCGAGGTTTTCAGTACTGCGCTGCAGTACCCCGTCTTCGGTGTTGGTTTTAGAAACTACGGCGATGAAACCCTCGGTATCTCCGCAGAGGGAGAGGCTGTGTTGGTGAAAGACACCGCGCACGGATTCCTTCAGGATGCGACAGTGGAACACGGTTTTTTTGTAGGTGGGGGACTTCTTGCCTCGTGGCTATGGTTGATGGTGAGATGCTGGCGGGCGCGGGTGGAAGAAGGAAGCCGCCTCATGTTGCTGCTCTTGTTTGTTTTGTGCGTGCCGGAGTTCTTTAGCGGTGCCAGCTTCAACTCTTTCGGTTTTCACATGGTTGCCCTCACCGCGTATATAATGGCGTTTGAGGGCGCGACTGACGGGCTGGACGGAGGTGGTTTGTCTCCCAACACGCAATCGGACACGGACTTGGATACAGTGTTAAGCCCGGCTGCTTGAGAGCCTGTTTGAAAGCGCGGGCAAATCGCCGCATGAGGACATGCAGCCTACAGGAGCCGGGCAGACTCTCCATGCCGTGTAGGCCCGGTCCCCCGACGGCGCGAGTTTTCGAGTGGGCTCTCAGCGGCGCAATGGGGTTTGCTGCCGACGCTCCTCGACAGCGAGCTCATTTGGAATAGGGAATGTTGAGCTCGTATAGTTAAGTTCTTCTAGAGTCAGGATTTATGCTGCTTACAATCGCCACCACGGTTCTCGAAGCGGATGAGAGGCTCTTGCGCTCGATCAGATCGATCAAGCAGACCCGGGAGCAGGAACACATCATTTCCGTCGCTGGCGACTTCAGGCGCGCGCGAGCGTTGCTGCGCACGGGAGGACCAGGAGTTCGGCGACTGATCGAAGCCCCGGGGGCCTCGATCTCTGAAGGCTTCAACGAATGCATCCGCCATTCGGAAGGAGATTTAATTTGGGTCCTGAACAGCGGTGATGAGGAAATGGACGTGGAGCCGCTCTTGCGGCTTCTCGAGCAACTGCCTGAAATTGACTTCGCGGTGGGCGCAATTTCCTATGGGGGTGAGGTGGTGCGGCCCAAGCGGAACCCCGGCAACCGCCTCTCCTGTCTGCTCCATGGCATGGGCTTCTGCCACGGTGCGGCGGTGGTACGGCGCGCCTTCCACAACAGATATGGTTTGTACGATCCCACGTATCGGATCTGCATGGACCAAGACCTGTTCATCCGAGCGTTGTGGAACGGCGCGCGTGTCGTAACTTCGAGTTCTTGCGTTGCCCGGATTGAACCCGCCGGGAACAGCGGCAATCCCGCAACAAGGATCCAGGATCTGCAAAGGATCATGGCCCGCTATGTTCCGTTTCCGTTTCCGCAACTGCTGGCGGCGAAGTGGCGGCTCGCCAATCACGTCGCCGAATGGCTGGGGGGGCGTCATTAGATGACTTCCCGCCCCCACCAACCCGACAGTGTGATGCGAGTTGCATTTTTCTGCTTGTCCCGATTCGGTGGGCCACTTCTCTGCGGCCGCCGGCTGGCTGCCGCTCTCGGCTCAATGCCCGAAGTAACTCTGGCATATATTGGCTCCGCTGAGGCATCTTACGGGGCGGAGGACGAGCTGGATCGCTGCGATCTCCAGCGATATGGAATATCGACCGGCCGGGGGGCCATGGGCAATGTGTTGCGCTCGGCAAATCCGCTTTCGTATATTCGGGTGTTGCGGTTTGTCCGCCGGTTTCGACCCGACGTTATCCACCATAGCGCCGCGCATGCGTGGAACTTCGTGCTGGCAACATGCATTAGATCCTGCTCGTCTGTAAGCACGATACACGATCCTATCCGACATCGTGGAGAGGAGGATTGGTTGTATGCCGGTGTCGCAGGGTTTGAGGCCGCCGTTGCGGATCGAATTATCGTGTTAAGCAATGCGCATCGTGGGGCGCTTGAACGGTTCGGAGTGAATAAGGAGAGAGTTGACGTTATACCCCATGGTGAACTTGGCTCCGATAATGCCTTTCAGCCGCCTTCCAACGCCGGTCGAATTGTATTCCTCGGCAGGCTTGAGTCATATAAAGGAACTGATGTTCTTGTCGATGCTTTCAGGTTGATGAGGAACAAATTCCCGATGGCAAGTCTTGTCATAGCCGGCCGCGGGAAACTCACGGGCAGGCTGCTGGATGTCACCGCTGACGAGCGTATTCAGATCCGCAACAAGTGGCTGAGTGAGGAGGAGTTCGACCAGTTGTGTTTGGAATCTGACATTGTAGTTCTGCCATATCTTGAGGCTTCACAGTCCGGGGTCGTCGCAAAAGCCCAGGCGCTGGGCAGGGCGGTTATTGTCACTGATGTCGGAGGGTTAAGTGAGCAGGTGGAGAATGGAAAGACCGGTTTCGTGATTCGAGCGGGTGACGTGGCCGCCCTTGCTGAGTCGATCACCTGCGCGCTCGGAAATAGAAGCAAGCTTGCTCAGATGGCCCACGCGGCATGGAGCCTGTATCGGGCGAAGTACGCGTGGCCGGCCCTGGCTCAAAGGACGCTGCAGGTCTATAAGACCGCGGTCTCCGACAGAGCTATTCATGGGCCGCCTCGGATCTCAAAGGGGCTTAGAGCGTTTGGCGTTGGAGCCTGGGCACAACGGTAGGATGTTGTCGTGAGTGCCTGCGTGCGTTGTTCCGAAGGCGAGGAGACGTGATATGTTTCACGAGGGCACTCTTCGCGCGTTTGATGTAGTCCACCTGGTAGTGAAGTGACCATCGTCGTTCTTAGCGGCTATGCCGAGTCTCTGCTCAACTTTCGCGGGCATTTGCTGCGCGAGTTCGTCAGGCTGGGTCACCGTGTGATCGCCTGCGCCCCGAGCGCTGGCGCGGACCTCATCGGGCGAATCGAGGCGCTTGGCGTCACTTTTCGTTCTGTCCGAATCGAGCGAGCCGGCCTGACCTCGTTGGCCGACCTGAAGTTCCTGTTTTCGTTTTGGTCTTTTCTGCGGCGGGAACGGGTTGACCTCCTCTTCTCTTACACCGTTAAACCTGTGATCTATGGCTCGTTGGCTGGTCGTCTTGCTGGCGTCAACGAGGTGTACTCTCTCATCACGGGCCTCGGTTATTCCTTCACGTCGAAGAGCTGGGGACAATGGTTGCTGGGTTGCGTGGTGACCCTGCTTTACCGCGTCGCGCTCGCCAGGAATAGGACCGTGTTTTTCCAAAACACGGATGACCTGGAGGTTTTCAGGCATTATAGAATTGTCAGAGAGCGTGTTGTCGTAGTCAACGGATCAGGCGTGGATCTGGCTCACTTTCACAAGGCATCACCTGTCGTCGAACCCTTATCATTCCTGCTGGTTGGCCGGCTCCTGCGAGATAAGGGCGTGGTCGAGTTCGTGGACGCCGCGCGGTCCCTCAAGGCGCGTTATCCGAACGTAATCTTCCGTCTGCTCGGTCCTTTCGACGAGAACCCGTCCAGCATTCGAGCAGACGCGGTCAACGAGTGGCGAACGGAGGGTTCCGTGGACTACCTGGGGGCCGCCGAGGATGTGAGACCATTTCTGATCTCGGCCAGTGTCTGTGTTCTGCCCTCGTACCGCGAGGGCACCCCGCGTTCTGTACTCGAGGCGATGGCGATGTGCCGGCCCATCGTCACGACCGATGTGCCTGGCTGCCGCGAAACCGTCCGCGACGGTTGGAACGGGTTTCTGGTGCCGGCACGCCAGGTGGAGCCTTTGGCTCGTGCGATGGAGCGTTTTATCCTTCATCCGGACTTGATCCCTCCTATGGGCGGACGCAGCCGCCAACTGGCCGAAGATAAGTTCGACGTGCACGAGGTCAACCGGGTGATCGTGCGCGCGATGGGCCTGCCCCGGAAGTGTGGTATCAAGCTCGTTTCCATCACCACGGTCGCGTTTTCGCTTCGCTTTCTGATCGGGCACCACAAGTACCTCAAAGACCACGGCTACGATGTCCACGCGGTTTCGTCTTTGGACCCGTTATTGGAGCAGTTTGCGGGTTCTCACGGGGTGAAGACCCATCCGGTGGAGATGGCGCGGCGCGTGACCCCGCTCCGAGATCTCGTGTCCGTGTTTCGACTCTGGCGGTTGCTCAAGAGGTTGAAGCCCGCCATTGTGCATTCACACACGCCCAAGGGCGGCCTGTTGGGGATGCTTGCCGCCGGGTTGGCGGGCGTGCCGGTTCGCATCTACCACATCCACGGGTTGCCCTTCACTATTGCCACCGGCTGGAAACGCGCCGTCCTCGTCGGGGCTGAGAAGGTGGCGTCCGCCTTCGCTAGCCAGGTGCTGTGTGTCAGTCACTCGATCCGCCAGGTCGCCATAGAGAACAAGCTCTGCGCCGGGTCCAAAATCAAAGTCTTGGGCAACGGCAGCATCGCTGGCGTGGAGGCCCTTGGCGAGTTCAACCCACTTGCGATCGACCCAGGCGCGGGCTTGCGCACCCGGTCTGCCTATGGAATTCCCGAGGCCGCACTGGTGATCGGCTTCATCGGTCGCATTGTCCGTGACAAGGGGATGATCGAATTGGCCGGCGCATGGCGCCTTTTGTCCGCCGAATTTCCGGAGCTTCACCTTCTTCTAGTCGGCCCATTTGAACCGCAAGATCCCATCCCGCCCGACACGGAGCGAGTCCTGCGCGAGGATCCCAGGGTGCATCTCGTGGGCACTCAGTGGGACGTGACTAAGTTTTACGCGGCGATGGACATTTTCTGCCTGCCCACCTACCGGGAGGGGTTCCCGGTTGTTGTTCTGGAGGCCGGGGCGATGGCGTTGCCCTGCGTGTCCACCAAGGTGCCGGGTTGTGTGGATGCGATTGTTGACGAGGTGACAGGAATCCTCGCAGCCCCTCGAGACAGTCTAGCCTTGGCGAGCGCGCTCCGGCGGTATCTGAAAAACCCAGAGCTGCGCCGCCAGCACGGCGCCGCCGCGAGGCATCGGACCTTGCGCGAATTCGACCCTTCCTCCATGCAGGCCGCATTACTGGCCGAGTACGAGCGTCTGTTGAGCCGGTCGAACTGAGCGATTGATCGAAACCACGATGACCAAGGCAAGTTTATCCGCCGGAATGGACAATATTGTCATCATCGGATCATCAGGCCATGCCAAAGTTATCATTGACATCGTTGAACAGGAAGGCAGACACAGAATTGCCGGCCTTCTGGATCGATGCCGCAAGGTAGGTGGGCAAACGCTAGGTTATCGGGTTCTTGGCCAGGAGGAAGATTTGCCGCAATTGACCACAAGACACACACTAACAGGCGCAATAGTCGCCATCGGAGATAACTTTATCCGCTCAAAGGTGGTTGCTCACGTGAGGGAAGTGTGCCCCGACATCCCTTGGGTTACTGCAATCCACCCCAAGGCATGTATTGCGAAAGATGTGTCCGTTGGTGAAGGCAGCGTCGTCATGGCTGGTGTTACGATAAATCCATGTTGTTCAATAGGTCGGTTTTGCATTCTAAACACCAACTCTTCTCTTGATCATGACTCAGTAATGGAGGATTTCTCCAGTCTCGCGCCTTGCGTGGCCACCGGGGGGAATTGTCGAATTGGTGGTTACTCTGCCGTTGGCATCGGAGCTGTCCTGATTCATGGAATTCATATTGGTGAGCATACCGTCATAGGTGCTGGGTCAACCGCCCTGAAAAATGTTGATTCCTTTAAGGTGGCTTACGGAACCCCTGCAAAAGTAATCCGAGACAGGAAGCCTGGAGACAGATACTTGTGAGATCGGCTCCCGCCTTGAGCCTTGCGCCGATCGCCAAAGAAGAGATTCAGGGTGGCAATGCCGCGCTGGACAAAACACGCCGGAGATGTTGCGGGGGAAGGATCGCCCTCAGTCCCGCCTCCAGCGGACATGCCCCAAGGATTTGGTAAACGCAAGCCGCGTCTTCCATTGCATAAGCCAGGTTGTCGCGGCGATGCCAACCAAGCTTACAAAGATGAATTTCGCGAACGTCATCCCGGCCAGGCAAGTCGCTTGGAGGCGGGAGTAGTCGAGAGCGTATTTCCTATACAGAGCCTGGCGTTCCCGGTTCATCTGCAGAGCGCCTTTGAGACTGCGGTAATTGGTAAACGTGAAGCCCCCCAGGATGGTTTCAACCAGGTACACGTCACGGTGCTCCATGGGAAACCGGCGAATGGCCCGGCAGGTATAATCGACGTCGCCCATGATCCGAAACGCGAGGTCGTAGTCTGCCGTTTCGAAATGGGCGCGTGGGTATAAGACGGTCTGGTGGTGTGGGATGTAGCCTGCAGGGAGAAACGGTTGATCCCCTGCCCTGGGGGGCATTTGCCACCGTTTGGAGCCATGCGAGATACGCACGTTGCCGCAGAGAACGGTGTTGGGTGCGGGTAAGGGCGTAAGAAGCCGCTCCAACGCGTTAGAGGCCGCAAAAGTGTCCCCCGCATTGACAAACACCGCGAAACTGCCGGACGCGGCGGCTTTGCCCTTGTTCATCGCGTCATACAGCCCGGCGTCTGGCTCGCTGACCCAGTAATCAATGCGCTCCCTGTTTTGCTGGAGCACCTCCACGGTCCCGTCCGTCGAGGCCCCGTCAATCACGATGAACTCAAGGTCCGGATAGACCTGCGCCGCTACGCTGTCAATCGTCTTTGCCAACCCTGCGCGATCATTCCGGACAACCGTGATGACGCTCACCTTCGGCATTGGGAGTACCCCGTCGATGCGAGGGGTGTTGGAGCCATTGGGGTCGGTGGTCTTCATGTGATCTGATTGAGGGCGTCGTGCGGAGCTCTTCGCTCGCGGACGGATCGCGCCGGATTTCCTACATACACGGTCCAAGGTTCGAGGTTGGAGAACGCCACCGCGCAGGCGCCCAGCACGGCTCCTTCACCTACTTGAACACCCGGTCCAACAAACGCGTTTGCGGCAATCCAAGCGTTCCGTCCGATCTTGATCGGCTTTGTGATCAAGGTAAACTCCCGGTCGTGAATATCATGCGAACCGGTGCAGAGCTGGGCCCTCTGGGAAACCAAGGCGCCCCACCCGAGTGAAATTGGGGCCATGTTGTAGCAGATTACATCTGGCCCGAGGGTGGACCGATCCTCCATGACCAGATTCGCCGGATCCCAAATCCGCACACTGGACCGAACGGAGGCGCGGGCCGAGACTTTCGCTCCAAACCACCGCAACAGGATAAGCCGCCAGGCATTGCACTGGCGAGGCGTCCATGCCGCCAACAAGAACCAGGCGCAGTTCCAGGTTAAGCGAACCAGACGCGCCCGAACACCGAAGCTTGGACCGCGCGCATTCAACTGCCTGGCCCTCTCAAAGGTTGTTCTGCCTTCCCCGCACGGGCGAGTAGCCGTCGAAAGCGGTCAAAGACGGCCACCCGGTCGTGTTTGGTTTCAGCCAGGCGCCTGGCTTGCTGGCCCATCGTCACCTGTTGTTGTGGGGACTCCAGCAGCCGCTGAAGCGCGGCAGTTACCGCGTCAACGCCTCGTTCCGCTATCACCACTCCGCAGCCGCCCGACTCCACGTAATCTATGCTGCCCAGGCCGTGCGGGCCGTACGCCACCACCGGCCGCCCCAGGGCGAGGTAAAGAGGCAGCTTCGCCGACAAGGACAGGCGGAACCACGCGTTTTCGGGCGCATCAAAACTCTCAACCTGCAGCAGCGCGTCCGCATCCAGGCCCAGACGCCGCACACGTTCATCCGAGGCCTTCGGATCACACTGAACCACCGGCGAGTCACGAAGCACCAAAGGCAACGCCTCACGCGACACGCCCACCAACTCCAGGCGCATTGACACCCCTCGCCTTGCCAGGACGCGAAAGGCGGCTTCGACGTCGACGAGGCCTTGCAGGCGGCCACCGCTGAGCCGGCCCACATGGCCCAGTGTGAACCGGTGGCCCTCCGCCGCGGAACCGCGCATGATCGCCGGTGCGGGAAAGTGACTTAGGTCGATCGCGTTCGGCACCACCTCAAACTCCCGGCCGTAGCGTGACCGGTAGGCCGCGGCCATCTTATCGCAAATCGCTATGCGTTCGGCTGCCGCCGCGATCTCCTGCTCGAAGCCGCGCACCAGCGCCCGGCGACTCGGGGCTGCCAACCAGTTTCCCGCATGTTTGCAGCTTACCCAGTCATCCATGATATGAACCACGGTTGGGACTTGCCAACGCGTGGAGATCCGACGCACCAACCCTTGGATGGCGGGTGTCCCCAGCCAGGTGTAAATCACCTGGGGCCTGAACGCCTCTATCCAACGGGCCATTTGGTGATCGAGCCGGAATGGAGCCAGTTCAAGCCAGGCGAGCAAGCTCGACTTCACCCAGCGAGATCCACCCGTCGAGGCGATGCCATCTTTACCCACCCTAGGGCTGGCATTTGATCCTCTATGGACTCCCTGAGCAACCTTAGCCACCCTCCCGAATACGCCCGGCTTCCACAGCGTATTGGGCGGGCGGTTGTCCGGCATGCTGCCAACTCCAACGTGCAAATAGATTAGCTTGGTGCCGGGCCAGGCGGAGAGCAGATTCTGCAACATTCGACCGCTTGCAGACTGACTCGAAAGCCCAAACCCGTTAATTACAAGCAGCCTAGGGTAATACGGAACCGGTTGACCTGTCCCGGAAGGCCTGACATCATCCTCGACCCCGCAATTCATTGGGAAAGGTGCCTTCACCGGGAGCCATAAGTGTCCCGCGCCAGCAGGCCCGTCATGCGCGGAAGGGCCTTGGCACCACAACCGGCTTGGCCTGGCTTGGCAACTGATAGGGATGGATAGGACATTGCTTGTTTGACGCTCCGCAGTTCAGAAAGAGTCGCTTGCGCGTCGTGTTCATCTGCGGCGACTTTATGCCTCTGAGGGCGAGCGGCAAGGTTTTTTTGCTGTCCATCGGGACCCGCGGTTTGGCAGGATCTGATTCATCGGGCATCGTTGAAGGTCCGTTGAACAGTGCATTTCTCGTATGAATACTCATAACGATGCCATCGAACGCACCCGCGAAACGTGCCTGCTGGGGCGATTATGATTTTGGAAACGCGCGCGCTTGCGAAACGGATACGGCTGGATGTCCTGCGGATGACCAACCGCGGAGGGAGTCCGCACATTGGTTCGGCGTTCAGCATTGCGGACATCCTGGCGGTCCTCTACGGAGGCGGGGTGCTTCGGGTGAAGCCCGAGGACCCGAAGTGGGCCGACCGTGACCGCTTCATCCTGAGCAAGGGGCACGCGGGCGCCGCGGTCTATGCCACCCTGGCGGAGACAGGCTTCTTCCCGTTGGAGAAGCTGCTGACGCATTACCAGGACGGCTCGGACTTGTCCGGTCATGTGAGCCACAAGGGAATCCCTGGTGTGGAGCTTTCGACGGGGAGCCTGGGCCATGGGTTGGGGGTGGGTGTTGGAATGGCCAAGGCGCTGAAAATGGCGGGGGGATCGCAGCGAGTTTTTGTGGTCCTCTCGGATGGAGAGTGCGATGAGGGATCCAACTGGGAGGCGATCCTCTTTGCCGCGCATCACCGCCTGGATCATCTGGTGGCCATCGTCGATTACAACAAGATACAAAGCCTGGCGCCTGTCCCTGAGACGATCGAACTCGAGCCTTTCGCCGCGAAATGGAGGGCCTTTAACTGGGGGGTGGTGGAAGTCGCCGGACACGATCATCAGGAATTGGCACGGGTGTTCTCGTCCCTGCCGGCGGTGGCGGGGAAGCCGACGGTGATTCTTGCGCATACCACCAAGGGGAAGGGCGTCTCGTACATGGAGAACACCGTGGCCTGCCATTATCGAACCCCGCGTGGGGTGGAGTTCGAGACAGCGTTGAGGGAGTTGGAGAATGCGTGATCACTTTAGCAAGCGGCTGGCGGAGTTGGCGCGGGTGGACCCGCGAATCATCCTGGTGACCGGCGACCTTGGGTTTGGCGTGCTGGACGACTATCGCCGGAACGCGCCGGATCAGTTCCTCAATGCCGGGGTGTCCGAGCAGAACATGACCCTTCTGGCGACGGGCATGGCGCTGGAGGGGCGCATCGTATTCACCTACTCGATCGGAAATTTCCCCACGCTTCGCTGCCTGGAGATGATCCGGAATGATGTTGCGTATCACGAGGCCAATGTGAAGATTGTCTGCATTGGCGGCGGATTCAGTTACGGCGCCCTGGGCATCTCCCACCATGCTACCGAAGACCTCGCGATCATGCGCAGTCTCCCGGGCGTGACGGTGGTTTCACCCTGCGGACTCTGGGAGGCTATGGAGGCTACGACCGCGATCGCCCGCACGCCTGGAGCCTGCTATTTGCGCCTCGACAAGGACCACGGCGCTGACGCTCCCGCCGCAGGGGAGCAGTTTGCCCTGGGCAAGGCGCGGGTGCTGCGGGAAGGAGGCGATTGCGCCATCCTGGTGACGGGGGGCATTCTCAAGGAAGTGCGGCAGGCGGCGGACGCGCTCGCGGCGGCCGGGATCCAAGCCCGCATCCTCAGCGTGCATACGCTCAAGCCTCTTGATCAGGATTCCATCGTGCGGGCGGCACGGGAGACGCGGGCCGTGATCACCGTGGAGGAACACACCATCATTGGCGGGCTCGGCGGCGCCGTTGCCGAAACGCTGCTCGATCATGGGGTCGTGCCGGGGCGATTCCTGCGCATCGGCCTCGAGGCGGGCTTCTCGAGCATTGTCGGCTCTCAATCCTATCTCCGCCGTCGCTACGCGATGGACGCCGCCTCCATCGAGCGGCGCATTCGGGAACTTTTCTAATGACTACACCTTCCAAACGTGCTCCGCGGCGGATCTGGCTCTCCGTGCCTCACATGGGCGGCCAGGAGTTGGCGTACGTGCAAGAAGCGTTCGCCACAAACTGGCTCTCTACCACTGGACCCCATCTGGCGGCCCTGGAGAAGGAATTCTCCGGGTTGGTTGGATTGTCCTCAGTGGCGCTTGCGAGCGGCACGGCAGCCATTCATCTGGGCCTCAAGTTGCTGGGTGTCAAGACCGGGGACGAGGTGGTGACCCCCACCTTCACGTTTGCGGCGAGCTGCAACCCGATCCTGTACGAGCACGCCGTGCCGGTGTTGATGGATAGCGATCGCGCTTCCTGGAATCTGGACCCTGGCTTGCTGGAGGGCTTTCTGAAAAGACGGGCGGACGTAAACCGCCTGCCTCGGGCGGTGGTGGTTGTCCACCTGTTTGGGCAGAGCGCCGACATGGACCCGATCCTTGATGTGTGCGGTCGCTACGGCCTTCCGGTTCTGGAGGATGCGGCAGAGGCGTTGGGCGCCACCTATAAGGGCAAGCCGGTCGGGGCGATGGGCCAGGTGGGCATGTTCTCCTTCAACGGGAACAAGATTGTGACGGGCACGTCGGGGGGCATGTTGGTGTCTCCACGCCGCGATTGGGTGGACAAGGCGCGGTTCTGGAGCACTCAGGCGCGTGACCCCGAACCTGTCCTGAACAACTACCTGCATTCCGAAGTGGGCTACAACTACCGGCTCAGCAATGTGCTGGCGGGCATCGTCCGCGGCCAGTTGGCCCTCCTCCCCGAGCGGGTTGCCCGGCGACGGGAGATTGCATTCTGCTATCGGGATTGCCTGGCGGATGTGCCTGGCATCGAGTTGATGCCGCAGGCCCCCTATGGTCTCCACACCAACTGGCTGAGTTGCTTCCTGGTGGACCCACCCAAGTTCGGCATGACCTCTTCCGAATTGATCCAATTCCTTGGGGCCGCGAATGTGGAGGCCCGCCCGGTTTGGAAGCCGATGCACACCCAGCGTCTTTACCAGGGTTTTGAATGCGTTGGAGGTAAAGTGGCGGAAGACCTGAACCAGCGGGGCCTTTGCCTGCCCAGCTCCAGCAGCATGACCCCCGAGGACCAGCAGTTTGTCATCGACCGAATCCGAGAGGCATCCTCCCGATCCGACCCCACCGCAAGTGCCTGACCAACCTCCACAAACAGACGGCGCCAAGGCGTCCGCCCCGACGGCGCGGTGGCTGACCGTCCTGCTTTTCTCCGGGCTGGTCGCGGTGCTCTGGGTATTCCCCAACTTCTGGTACACTCGCGCCGGGCGAAGCCAGGACTTCCGCTGGCTCGCCGAGAACACGAACGTCCCGGGTCACTTCTATAGGTCGGTGCCGGTAAACGAGGTGGCGGAGGCGTTTCTGGTCGCGGACCGCCTCTCGAATGGTGAGTTCTCCCGGACGGGCGGCCTTCCCGTGCGCGTCTTCTCCGCCAAACGCTATCTGAAAAAAGAGAACGAGATCGGGCTCTTCTCTCACACGCCAGATCGTTGCTGGACTTCTGCCGGCTGGAAAATGGAACCGCTGGAGCGTGACTACTGCGAGGTCGAGGTGCACGGCATGCGTATCCTCTTCGAACGGCGGCTTTTCACGGCGGGGGTTCAACGAGAGTTAGTCTATTTCGGCGCGTTGGTCGGAGGCAAGCCTCTTCCTTACCGTTTGAACCAGTACGCCGCGGCAGCGCAGGGTCGGGAGGGCCTTTTTGCGGCGGATCGGACCGGGACCCTCAGGCGCCTGGCACAGAGCCGTATGTGGGGCTGGGCGATGGAATCCTTTTTCACACGAACTCCACTCCTGGGACCGCAGCAGTTTATCCGACTCTCGAGTTCTGTGGACACTGCGGGCTTGGGCGCCGCTGACCAACGATTGCAGGAATTGATACCGCAGTGGCTTCAACCGGTTGATTATGACGCAGAACTCGCTCACTGGCCGAAGTCTCACTGACGCGAACGCAGCCAGCGTTGCGGCGAGTCTGTTGCCGTGCTGGGTGGCGATGGGGTGGCTCGTCTCCAAGGCGCAGTGGTTTTGGCGACACAACCCGGACCTGCAGTTCGGTTGGATCGTGCTGATGTTGTGCGCATTCCTGCTCTGGGAGGCGTGGGAGGCCAGGTCGGCGGTCTTTTACCGGTGGACGGTGTGGGCGCTGCTGTCAGCGGGGGCGGGCTGCGGGGCGCTATTCCTCACACAGGTTTACCAGACGGCCTACGGGTTGACGCCGGCCAGCATGAGCGGCCTTGGACTCGGCGTTCTCCTTGTGGTGGCCTCGAACCTGCTGTATGTCTTTGGCTGGCCTGGCCTGCGGCATTTCGCGTTCGGATTCTGCTTTATCTGGCTCGCGCTTCCGATCCCGTCGGTGATCCTTGACCCGATTGTGGTGGGTTTGCAAACGAAGGTGGCGTCGGTCAATGTCGAGGTGCTCAAGTTGGCGGGCATTCCCGCCTCCCGTGTCGGCAGCCTTATCCAGTTGCCGAACTGCACTGTGGGGATTGACGAGGCATGCAGTGGGATCCGGAGCCTGCAATCGACTGTGATGGCGACACTATTCATTGGTTACCTCTCGCTCCGGCGCTGGGATTTGCGGGCTGCGCTGCTCGTCGCAGGGCTTCTTCTGGCGTTCGTGGGCAACGTGGCCCGATCCCTCTTTCTGAGTTACCTGGCGGACAGTCGCGGCCAGGAGGCGCTCGAGAGCGCTCACGACACGGCGGGATGGTCCATCCTCGTGTTCACGGTGGTGGGCGTGGGAGCGCTGGCTTGGCTCCTCGCCAGGGCCGAGAAGCTCGCAGCCAGGCAGGAGAAAGTTCGTGAAGAGGCTGTTTGATCTCGCGGTCGTAGCCGCCTCTGCGCCATTGTGGGCGCCGGTGCTTCTGGTCGTTGCCGCGATGGTCCGGTTTTGCCTGGGCGCGCCGGTCCTTTTTCGCCAGCTCCGGCCCGGTCTCCGGGCGCGTCCGTTTGCCCTGCTCAAGTTCCGGACGATGACCAATGCGGTGGGCAGCGACGGGAAGCTCCTTCCCGATGGAGCGCGCTTGACGCCATTCGGGCGGTGGCTTAGGTCCACATCGCTGGACGAGTTGCCTCAGTTGCTGAACATCCTCAAGGGGGAGATGAGCCTGGTGGGCCCGCGCCCGCTTCTGACGGAGTATCTGCAACGCTACACTCCGGACCAGGCGCGGCGGCATGAGGTGCGGCCCGGCCTGACTGGTTGGACGCAAGTGCGCGGGCGCAATGCCTTGAGTTGGGAGGAGAAGTTCGAGCTGGACCTCTGGTACGTGGATCATCGCTCGTTCCGGCTCGACTTGAAAATCCTGGGCCTGACTTTGCTAAGAGTCCTTGCCAGGCATGGCGTGAACGCCCCCGGAGAGGCCACGATGCCTGAATTCCTTGGCTCCCCCGCCTCCAGACAGAGCCGGAAGGACCGCTGATCAAGCGCTTCTGCCTGAGCCATTCCGCTTCACCGAACCCTCCATCTTCCCTCTCTTGCCAACCGCTGGAAAACACCAGCGGTTTTTTCTTCATTGATTTTTGAAGCCTCTCGGCGACAGAGTGTGCGTCCTAATGCGTCTTGGAAACTTCAGAGGAGCGGCAGCGCTCCGGGTAGTCCTCCTGGCCTTGGTGTACACGGTCGTGCTCATTCTCTGCCGATGGCTCGCCTACCAGTTGCGCTTCGATTTCGCCGTGCTGCCGAGCCAGCAGCCGATCTTGGCTTGGGGCTGGGTCTGGGAGGTCCAGGTCAACCTGCTTTTCCTGCTGCTGTTCGGACAGTTCTCGGGATTGCTGAGCTTCTTCAGCGTTCCGGACCTGCGGCGGGTGGTTTACAGCACCGCGTCCGCCGCGGCCGTTTTCCTGGCGGTGCGGTCTCTTGGCATCGGCAGCCTGAATTCGCCGAGGGGCGTCATTCTCATCGACTTTATCCTCTGTACCGTCAGCCTGGGCGCCGTCCGCCTGGCGTTTCGGATTATCCGGGAGCGGTACCTGGCTCCGCACAACCCTGGCATTCATCGTTCCAGGCGGGTGGGCATCCTGGGCGCTGGCGAGACCGGGGCCACCCTGGTCAAGGAACTTCTGAGCCGTCGCGGACTGGGCCTGAACCCTGTCGCGTTTTTCGACGACGACCGCACCAAATGGCACTCCCTATTGCACGGAATCCCCGTCGTGGGACCGCCCGAGGAGATCCGCAATCGGCGACTCAACCTCCAACTGGAGGAAGTGATTATCGCCATGCCCAGCGCTCCGGCGAGACGGATCGGTGAAATCGTGAAGATCCTGCAGGAGTCGCGGCTGACATTCGCAACAGTGCCATCTCTGAACCAGTTGGCTACCGGCCAGGTGAAGGTCACCCAGTTGCGTTCGGTTGAAATCCAGGACTTGCTGGGGCGCGAGCCTGTGGTCCTCGAGACGGAGAACATCCGGCAGATCATC
>ORJL010528149.1_pt1 | contig 16192 bp, 19 predicted proteins | sample 1779941 | NCBI WGS metagenome assembly ORJL01 (sample SAMEA104232317, study PRJEB22302) | groundwater metagenome | biome: forest; feature: aquifer; material: groundwater | place: USA | collected 2011-08-07 | depth 5.8 m | reverse complement strand
GGATGAAGGGCGGGTCACAGTTTTAAGAATTTTTGGGCATTCCGGTGGCTGATCAGGTCCCACGTGTCCTTCGCCAGGTCCAGGCTTTTGAACAGGTCGAACTGCGGCACCTCCTGCCCCGGCATCAGGTAGTCCGTCGCGAAGAACAGCTTCTCCCGGTGCCGCTCCAGGAACAGCCGCCCGTGCGGGAGGTCTCTTGCGATGGCGTTGTGTCCGGAGCCGGCGGACAGGTCCGCGTACATGTTCGGGTACTGCGTGAGCAGCCGGTCCGCGGCCCCGCCGGGCACGACCGGCGTCTTCGGGTAGGCGTTCATCATGTCGTCCGTCATGTCCGCCGAGATGGAGGCCCCCCACCCGTTGGCGTGGCCGACGAAGTTGACGTTGGGATAGGTCCGGAGCATCCGCTCCAGGCCGGGCAGCCCCGCCCCCCAGCCGTCCACCTGGAACGGCAGGCCATCGCCGAACACCAGCACGCGGGGGGCGCTGGGCGGTTCCGGGCGGGGCTCGGGGGTGTCGGCTTGCAGGTCGCTATGCACCCGCATCCGTTCGCGCAGGGCGTCTTCCGGCAGGTAGACCACCGAACTGACGGCGTGGCCCTGGTCCACCAATTGCTTGATGAGACCTAAGCGGGCGAGGTCGGAGCGGGTATAGCCGCGCCGGTTGTTATCGGGGCAGCGGCGCGGGGTGACGGCGTTGTAGCGGCGTTCCCAGGCGCGGAGGGTGTCCGCCGGGATGCCGGTCAGCCGCGAGGCGGTGCCGATGCTGAAGATGGGTTCGTCGGTGGCTGGTGTCATGGTCGATTACCCACTGCTGATGATGACTTCGCGTCTTGGCCTTGGCGTATGGAACGCCCCCGGACTTCTCTGTCTAACTTTGCAGTCCTGGTCCGGCCTCGCCGAACATCCTACGCAAAGGTTTTGTCCATGACAATCTGTTGACAATGAATTTTTTACATGTAATAACATGTTCAAAACGTCGGCAGACCCACCCGGCCGGATGAAGCAGCCCCGCGAAGCCCGCGGGATCGGCGGATAGGATCGACTCAGCAACCCCTGGAGCAACCGGAACATGGCGACCAAAGCCCTACACGCCTATTACTCGGTCCACGCCGCGCCGGGTCCGCACAACCTGGACACGCTGGCCGGCCTGATCGGCTTGCAGGCCACCGCCAAGCGCAACCGCGACGCCATCATCAAGGCGCACACGGCCTTGAAGGACGCCGGTTTCTTGGTCGGGTTCGAGGTGCTGGAGGATTCGATCCGGGTGGAGTTCAGGCTGAGCCCCCATCCGGCGGAGCATTTGGCTAAGAAGGGGGCGCGGACGCCGGGGTTGTCGTTTTAGTAGCCCAACCGTGCCGAATTGACAGTGGAGCCCGTAGCCCAGATGCGGCGCAGCGGAATCCGGGCTACGTCGAAATCTGAAGTACGCGGTCTTTTAAATAAATTGGAATCCATCCACGGCAAAAAAATCCTCGTGAAAACAAGGATATATTCATAAAGTACTATTTATTGCGGTCTGTTGACAACATCGCATTTAAATGCAATAACATTGATAAGTTATAAGAATTGGTAACTGTAAATGCATCGAACCAACAGAATAAGACTATTCCCGACCAAGAAACAGGAGGTTTGTCTTAAAAAATGTGTAGGTGTGGCGCGTTTCAGCTTCAATTGGGCGTTAGCGGAATGGGGGAAACGGTATAAGGAAGGAAAAAATTCGACTGCATATATTTTGATTAAGTATTTGAATTCTATAAAACGCCAGGAGTTTCCATGGATGATGGACGTATCCAAAGAAATACCACAATACGCGATACATAACTTGCAAGCAGCATTCAATCAGTTCTTTGCTAAAACAGGAAAATATCCAAAGTTCAAGAAAAAACATTGGCGCGATAGCTTTACTTTCGCTGATGTTGGGACTGTTAGAGTAAATGATAATATAATAAAGCTACCGCGCATTGGTGCGGTGAGCATGGCCGAACCGTTATTCCACATTGGCAGGATAACTAAAACCACAGTCAGCCATAAAGCTGGACGCTGGTATGCATCAGTAACGGTAGACATACCTGAGAATGAAACGACTATACGCGAAAACCAAGCTCAAACAGTCGGAGTAGACTTGGGTATTTCCACCTTTTGCACTCTCTCGACCGGAGAGAAAATAGAGAACCCGAAATTCTATCGGTCTGCTTTACGTCGATTACGCCTACGGCAGCGTATCGTATCCCGTAGGCATAAAGGTAGTAAAAATCGTGAAAAAGCACGACGACGATTAGCAAGGACTCATGCAAGTATATCAAATCGCCGTAATGGCTTTATTCATAGAGTAACTGCTAGTCTAGCAAAGAATTTTGGGATTATTGTAATTGAAGATTTGAACGTAGCCGGAATGTGTAAAAATCGGAATATTGCACAAGCCATCAGCGACGTATCTTTCGGAGAATTCAGAAGGCAACTAGAATACAAGGCTCCTGGCCGGGTAATTGTTGCTGGTAGGTTTTTTCCGAGCAGTAAAACATGTTCACTATGTGGTGAAGTGGTAGATTCATTGCCATTATCTATACGTGAATGGACATGTAAATGCGGAGCGCGGCACGATAGGGATATTAATGCTGCGATTAACCTTAAAAATCTAGGGCTACGAAAGTCCGAAGTTACGCCTGTGGAGACTGGAATTCGCTCGCTCGAAAGGGTTGGTTAGCCGGTCGTTGAAGCAGGAATATCAGCTGCTCTTGCTGCGGAAGTGGCAAACAGTAGGAGGGTAATTATCTGAAGGACATGATGAAGAACGTTCTATTATGGGTGGTGATAGCCGTCGTGCTGCTATCGCTGTTCAACAACTTCGGTCGTCGCACCCAGACCGATTCCAGCATCTCCTATTCCAACTTCATCGCCGCCGTGAACCAGGGCAACGTGAAGCAAGTCAGCATCGACGGCATGACCATCACCGGCATGTTGGGCGACGGCGACCGCTTCACCACCTACAGCCCCGGCGATCCGCATTTGGTCGACGACCTGCTCAAGAACCACGTCGATATCAAGGTCACGGCCCCCGAACATCCGTCCTTCATGATGCAGCTCTTCATTTCGGCCTTCCCGATGCTGCTGATGATCGGCGTGTGGGTCTACTTCATGCGCAAGATGCAAGGCGGCGCGGGCGGCGGGGCCATGGGCTTCGGCAAGAGCAAGGCCAAGCTGATCGAGGAAGACAAGATCAAAGTCACCTTCGGCGATGTCGCGGGCTGCGACGAAGCCAAGGAAGACGTGACCGAAATGGTCGACTTCCTCAAAGACCCCAGCAAATTCCAGAAACTCGGCGGGCAAATCCCCCGCGGCGCGTTGATGGTGGGACCGCCCGGCACCGGTAAGACGCTCCTGGCCCGCGCCATCGCCGGCGAAGCCAAGGTGCCGTTCTTCTCGATCTCCGGTTCCGATTTCGTGGAAATGTTCGTAGGCGTCGGCGCCTCCCGCGTCCGCGACATGTTCGAGGAAGCCAAGAAACGCGCCCCCTGCATCATCTTCATCGACGAAATCGACGCCGTGGGCCGCCAACGCGGCGCGGGGCTAGGGGGTGGCCACGACGAACGCGAACAGACCCTCAACCAGTTGCTGGTCGAGATGGACGGCTTCGCGGGCAACGAGGGCATCATCATCATCGCCGCCACCAACCGCCCGGACGTGCTGGACAAAGCCCTGCTGCGTCCCGGCCGCTTCGACCGCCAGATCACGGTGGGCCTGCCCGACGTGCGTGGCCGTCAGCAAATCCTGAAAGTCCACATGAAGAAGGTGCCGGTCTCCGACAACGTCGAAGTGGATTGGCTGGCCCGTGGCACCCCCGGTTTCTCCGGTGCCGACCTCGCCAACCTGGTGAACGAGGCCGCCCTGTTCTCCGCCCGCCAGAACAAGCGGATGGTGGACATGGAAGCCTTCGAGAAGGCCAAGGACAAAATCCTGATGGGCGCCGAGCGCCGTAGCGCGGTGATGAGCGAGGAAGAGAAGCTCCTGACCGCCTACCACGAAGCCGGTCACGCCATCGTGGGCCGCACGGTGCCGGAACACGATCCGGTCTACAAGGTCAGCATCATTCCCCGTGGCCGGGCTTTGGGCATCACCATGTTCCTGCCGGAGCGCGACGTGTACAGCGCCAGCAAGCAGAAGTTGGAAAGCCAAATCTCCAGCCTGTTCGGCGGCCGCATCGCCGAGGAATTGATCTTCGGCCGCGAGCGCGTCACCACCGGCGCCTCCAACGACATCGAACGCGCCACCGGCCTGGCCCGCAACATGGTCACCCGCTGGGGCTTGTCCGACCGCCTCGGCCCCTTGGCCTATAGCGAGGAAGAGGGCGAGGTGTTCCTGGGCCGCTCGGTGACCCAGCACAAATCGGTGTCCGAGGAGACCGCGCATTTGATCGACGAGGAAATCCGCTCGGTGATCGACCGCAACTACGAGCGTTCCGAGCGCATCCTGCGCGAGCATCTGGACGCGCTGCACATGATGGCGGAAGCCCTGATGCTGTACGAGACCATCGACCGCCACCAGATCGACGAGATCATGGAAGGCCGCACCCCGAGCGCTCCCGAGGGCTGGAACGACCAGAACCCCGGCGGCGGCAACGGCGGCGCGACCGAGATCAGGCCGGCCCGTGGCGGCAAGGGCGTGAGCGACGGCGGGAAACCGGCGACGCAGTTCTAAACCGGCGGGGCGTCGGCGGGCCGATCCCGCCGACGCGGGCGGGGAAATACCGATGGCGTCTTACGGAACCGATATCGTGGCCTGGGCCGGCGAGCAGGCGCGGCTCCTGCGCGCGGGGCGCTTCGACGCCCTGGATATCGATCATTTAGCCGACGAGATAGAGGACGTGGGCAAAAGCGAGCAACGCGAGCTTTCCAACCGCATGGCGGTGCTGGTGGCCCATTTGCTGAAGTGGCGTCATCAACCGGAACGGCGGGGCGGCAGTTGGGAAGTGCCCATCCGCACCCAGCGCGACAGCATCGCCCGCCGCCTGCGGAAGACGCCGAGCCTCAAGGCGTCCCTGGCCGACGCCGATTGGTGGGCGGACGCCTGGGGCGACGCGCTCGCCGACGCGGTGCGCGAGACGGGGCTGGACCGGGAGCGCTTCCCGGAGGACCGCCCTTGGACGGCGGAGCAAATCCTCGATGGGGGGTTCTGGCCGGAGTGAGCCCGGGCGGGTCGCCTGGAAGGCAGAAACGAAAAGGCCGCTTTATGCGGCCTTTTTCGCGTTCGATAGAATCCTACTTGGATTTTTTGCCAAGGCCGTTATCGGGTGGCTCTAGCAAAATCTCAAACATTGGGGTTTTGGCCTCGAACTTATAGCTGTTATCCATCGCCATAAAAGCGATAGCCATTAAAAACAGCAGAATCACAAAGGTGGTCTTATTCATTGGGGCAAATACCGTGAGGTCATGTGGCCCGGCCAGCCCGGTCCTTAGACCCGCACCGTACTGTCACGACGAAGGCGGCAGGCCAAAATTATCTTTGTTGACCAATGGCACGGCGTAGAGATGTCAACAGCTTTGGGGCTAATTTCAAGGCTTTAAGATGGGTCGTAACCCTCTGTTTTAAATCGGAGCCGCGTGACGATCGCGAACGGTACTCCGTTGGCGTCGGCGCGTGGCTTGGAATGCGGGGGTTGGATCCCCGCCGCAGGTCGGCCAATGGGCCTCCCCTGTACAGAGGCAGAATAAGGAACCGCCCGAAGCCACGGCTGGCAAGCCTTTCAGCTTGACAAAGTAAGACCATACACTTACCTTGTAAGTCTATACACTTACTATCGCTGTCTGGGAGGCCGGTATAATGAAGAAGAAGAGCAAGAAAACGATTGCTTCCGCGGACCTGGAAACGGGAGAGATTCTTAGCGGTGTACCGATATGGGTTACTGGACAGAAGAAGACGGCCTTCACCGGCCTTTACGATAAAAGGTGGTTCATCATGGCCCAAGACGCGCTAATGATGTTGGCAAGGGATGATGAGTTGACGGGCAAGTCCCTGAAAGTCCTTTTGTACCTTTTGGCCCGCCTCGATTTCGAGAATTTCATACAAGTCCCACAAGTCGAGATCGCCAACGAGTTGAAGCTGCATAAGCAGGATGTTTCCAAGTACGTGGCCCTTTTGGAGCGGAAGGGCATCCTAACCCGCGGCCCCAAGCTGGCCCGCTCCTCCTCCTTCCGCCTCAACCCTAATTTCGGCTACAAGGGCAACCCCTCCGGCAAGGTCTACCGCACCAAGGACGGACGCCGCGAATTCCGCGTGGTGGACGACGGGGGCTACGTGGTCCCGGCCACCAGCGCCGAAGCGAAAGAAGCCCCGGACCAAGAGCCCGCCTGAAACCAGGCGGGCCGGGGAAACGGGAAAAGGCCGCGTAAGCCCGTAGGATGCGCTGAGGTACTCCGAAGCGCATCGCTCGCGAACGATGCGCCTCCCTCCGTTCGGCGGTATCTACGGCTCCCCCTTGATCCCATCCCGCCATCCGCCCTATCCTCCCGCCGCCGCGGTAAGTCCCGTGGCCGGGATTGGCATCCCGAACAAAGGCGGCACAGCCGCGATTCCAGCGGCTTTTGCATAAAGCACGCCTTGGCGTACCTATTCAATGGTGAGCCGGGCGGGGCAGCCGCGAGGCTGGCCGGTGCCTTTGCCGGTATGCCAACTCCGTTCGGTCCACCTCCATGCGCTTGGCATCGCTTGGAGCGTGGGTAGCAACCCCATTCAAAGGCAATTTCCCATGGTTACTAACACCGACCTCGTTCCCGTCTTCACGGGCAACATCGGTGGCGTGCAGATGCACGTCTGCGATGCCCGCACGCTCCACGCCTTCCTGGAAAACGGCGACCGCTTCGCCGATTGGATCAAAGCACGTATCGAGAAATACGAATTCATTGAAAATCAGGATTTTGCGATGGCTTCGGGAATTTCCGAAGCAAACCGCGCGATTGCTTGTGGAAATTCCCAAGCAAAACGCGGCGGCCACAACCGCAAGGACTACATCCTCAGCCTGGACATGGGCAAGGAATTGGCGATGGTCGAGAACAACGGCAAAGGCCGGCTAGCCCGCCGCTATTTCATCGACTGCGAGCGCCGCCTGCGCGAAACCGGCCAGCCCGAGGCCACGTCCCAGGACGCCTTCCCCGAGGCGCTGCAAGCCGCCATCGACCGCAAGGCGCTGGCGCTGACCCTGCGCAACCATGAATACATCCGGGCCATCCTGACCAAGCGGGTCCGCCACCTGCCGCGCCAAGGCGACTCCCAGGCGGAGGTCGTGGCGCGGCTCGACCAGCAAGCGCTGGGCGCGATACGGCTGGTCCGCGCCGAGGATCTCCTGCCCCTGGGCGCCAGTTTGGCCAACCTCGCCAACGCGGTGGAAGCCTTGATAGAAGGACGCGCGGAAGCCCGGCCCGCCTGTCGGTGAGGCTGCGGATCGATTGAATCCGCAAAAACGGGAAAAGGCCGCGCGAGCGGCCTTTTTCGTGCCTTGCCGACACTGTGATACCGACATATATTCGATATTGGTATCAATGGCTTTCAGGAGCGATCCCCATGCAGAAAAACACCAGCGTCACCCTGGGCGCGCATTTCGAGCGATTCATCGCCAGCCAGGTCGGCGACGGGCGCTATGGTTCGGCCAGCGAGGTCATCCGCGCCGGGCTGCGGCTGCTGGAAGAACACGAAAACCGCGTGGCCGCATTGCGGCAGGCGTTGGAAGAGGGGGAGGAAAGCGGCGGGGCCGAATATTCCCTGGAGGGCTTGATCGCCGAGCTTGACCAGGAAGGCGCGCATTGATGGGCGGATTCGTCCTGACCCGCAAGGCCAAGGAGGACTTGAAGGCCATCGCCCGCTATACCCAGGACACGTGGGGCCGGGAACAGCGCAACCGCTATCTCACCGAATTGGACCGGAGTTTCCACGCGCTGGCCGCCGATCCGCTCAAAGGGCGCGATTGCGGGGATATCCGGCCCGGATACCGCAAATATCCAGTGGGGCGGCATCTGATTTTCTATCGGGGTATCGATGGCGGCGACCGCATCGAAATCGTCCGCGTCCTGCATGGGCGGATGGATGTTCGGGCGAGGATGAACGAGGTGTCCTAGGCAAGCCGGGGAAACGAAAAGGCCGCTTTATGCGGCCTTTTTCGTTTTCGGCAGAAATCATCTAGTCCGGGCTAGCGCTTTCGTTTGGCCTTGCGCGGTTTCGGCCTGTCCTCAGATGGCGCTAGCGAAATTTCAAACACCGCTAGGATTTTGGCTTTCAGGTGGTAGCGATTTCTAATCGCTACAAATGCAATCGCGGATAGGAAGATAAAAGCGAAAAGGATCATCGCGTTATTCATCGTGGCGCCTCTGGGCGTTTGTTGCTGCCCGGCCAACCCGGCCCGGCTCTCGGCAACGATCATGCACGCCACGGATACTTGAATTGAGGAGGGTTTTCCGCGACTGAGGGCGGAAAACTGATTCAGACAGGATCGAAAGATGTGGTAGTCCACTGAGTCAAGGAAATGCAGCGCTTTGAGTTATCCCCCTTTCAAATCGGAGCCGCGTGACGATCGCGAACGGTACTCCGTTGGCGTCGGCGCGTGGCTTGGAATGCGGGGTTTGGGTGCGCGCCGCGGGTCGGTCAATGGGCCTCCCCTGTGCAGAGGCAGAATAAGGAACCGCCCGAAGCCACGGCTGGCAAGCCTTTCAGCTTGACAAAGTAAACACCCGCGTTTACATTGTAAACGCCTACGTTTACTATCTTGATTTGTAAGGGCTGTATAATGAAGAAGAAACGACTGCTTGCTTCGGTGGATTTAGCGACGGGGGAAATCCTTCAAGGCGTGCCCGTATGGGTTGCCGGGCAGAAGAAAACAGCCTTTACGAAGCTTTACGACAAACGGTGGTTCATCATGGCGCAAGACGCGCTTGTCGCGCTGGCGAAAGACAATGACTTGACGGGACGCTCTTTGAGGGTGCTGCTGTACTTGTTGGGTCGATTGGACTTCGAGAACTTCATACAAGTCCCGCAAGTCGAGATCGCCGACGAATTGAACCTGCACAAGCAGGCGGTTTCCAATTGCGTCTCCGTCCTGGAAAAGAAAGGCATCCTCATCCGCGGCCCCAAGCTGGCCCGCTCCTCCTCCTTCCGCCTCAACCCCAATTTCGGCTACAAGGGCAACCCTTCCGGCAAGGTCTACCGCACCAAGGACGGACGCCGCGAATTCCGCGTGGTGGACGACGGGGGCTATGCGGTCCCGGCCACCGGCACCGAGGCGAAAGAAGCCCCGGACCAAGAGCCCGCCTGAACCCGCGTCCTGCGGCACATCAAGGACAGCTCCCTCTGGATCGACCGCTATACCATCCTCAACCGCGAGGCCTTCCCCGCCGTCGGAGCCGCCCAGTCCACCCAGGACAAGCCGGTCCGGGAGGCGGGTGCCGGGGATGGGTAATATTGCCAGCCCGACGCTTGGATTAGTGCCGTGTATCCACCGCGAGGGGCGGGCAGAATAGCCGCCAAGCACCACGATGCCGGAACGCCGCCCCATCCCATCCGCCGGAGAATACCCATGAAAAAGCTCAGCCTGCTCGTTTCCCTGATCGGCCTGTTCGCCGCCGCCAATCCCGCCCTCGCCATCGTCGCCGCCCCGGTCAACATCGCCTATCCGCTCAACGGCTCCACCGTAACCAATAACTTCTTCAGCAGTTTTTCCGTGAACTGCCCGGGGCGGGGTTCGGTGTCATGGTTTTTCGATGGCGCTCAGGTCGGCAAGTCTTTCTTTTACGACACGACTTCCATCCAATTCGCCTATAGGCTGGCTGGTGGGGCGTCGCACTCCCTGAAGATCGCCACCTCTTGCGGCGGCACCGATGGGGTGGTGTTCAAAGTCCAATAAGCCCGCCGCCTACCCATATCTCCGCCCCTTGCCCGGAAATGCGGGGGCTTCGCCGGGGAGCCCGCCCACATGAGCCACATATCCGCCAGCCGCTTCGCCGCCTTGATCCTCGTCGGCCTGTGTTGCCTGAACGTCCAGGCCCACGCCGAGCCGCAACCCGTCCAGGCTTCCGCCATCGACGTGGGCCTGGACGGGGGCCGGGTCAGCCTCAAGGTGAAGGATGCCGCCCTGGAACGGGTGCTGAAGGCGGTGGAGGCGCGGACCGGCACGCGCTTCAACATCCACGATCCCTTGATCGGCCAAGCGCCGGTATCGCTCGAACTGCGCGGCCTGCCGCTGCGCGAGGCCATCCACGCCATCCTGGGCGGCTATTCCTATTTCATCGCCGAGCCGGTCGGTACGGGCGGTTTGCAGGTGACGGTGCTGGCGCCCAAGTCCGCCGAATCGACGCCGGCGGCCGATGATTCCATACCCACCGCCGCCGCCATGGACCCGGATTCCGGGTGGGATTTCGAGCCTCCGCCTTCGCTTTGATGGGGCGGGAGGGAACCGGCCTGGAGTAGGCTTACAACTTGCCTTCGAGCCGGGCCAGTTCCGCGAAAGGCTGTAAATCCACCCCGGCGGATTCCGCCCAGTCCTTGAGTCCTAAACCGGTCATTTGCCCGGTCAGGTACAGCAAGAAATGCCGCGCCTCGCTTTCCGCGCTTTTCCCCGCCAGCTTTTTCATCGCGAAGTTATCCGCAATCGATTCCCGGAACGCCGCCTTTTCCCGCTCCAGCGCCTCCGGGGACAGGGCGGCGACGTGCGCCTCTGTTTGTTCCTGCCGCCAAGCGTTCCAGCGGGCCTTGAGCGCTTCCCATTGCTTGCGCCGGGCTTCTTCTTGCGCGGCCCGCTGGGCTGTTTGCGTTTTGCGCTGGCGTTCCCCGGCTTGGCCGTCTTGATAGCCGTTGCGGATCGCTTCGACCAGGAAGCCCGCCGGGTTTTTCAGCTTGCCTTCCTTCCGCAAGGCTTGGGCGTGGGCGATGCTCTGCGCGATTCGTTCTTCGCCGTGGTCCGCCACCAGCCGTGCGGCCATGGCGGGGGGGACGCCCAAGGCGATCAGGCCGCGGGGGGACTCGTCTTCCACGCTGGGCGGGATTTGCGCCGCCTCCTGCCGTGGGTCGGCTAAGTTCGCGTGGATGACGATATCCACCGCCACGACCTTCTTGCCTTCCTTGACCTCCGAGAAATCGAACGAGATATCGGTTTTCTCGGCCAGTTCTTTCTGGGAATCCAGCAATACGCGCCTTTTTATATCCCCGTAGAGACTGTATCCGCTATCCAGGCAGAGGATTTCCCGGAGTTGATCGATGGTGAAACTACGCCGCCCAAGGCTTTGGTATTGCTTGCATAGCTCGTACATCCGTATCGAATAGGTTTTCTTGAGCCGCAGCACGTTGCCGAGTTCGTACTTGGTGAAGCGTTCCTTCAATTGCAGCAAATAGGGCTTCATGCTGGGATCGAAGCGGATTTCCACGACGCCCCGCCCGGTCTTGTAGCGGACCGATGAGAACCAGGTCATGGTGACCGAGTCGCCGCCTTCGATCAGGGTGAATGGCCGGGACATCAGGCTCTCCGCGATTTCCTTGACCGCCGCGTGATAATCCTTGCGCTCGACGCCCACCAGGGCCGCGAAATCGGCGACGCGCAGGCTGTAGGTTTTGAATTCATCGTCGTCCGGGCCGATCATCGAGGCCAGGGTCTTGATGAGCCGTTGTTCGCCTACGGAGAGCTTGTAGCGCGCCTCGATGATGGCGTTGTGCTGAACAACGAGCTTTTTCTTCGACATGATCGGCGAGTGGTTTGTCGTGACACGGATGGCCAGCATACAAAACTATGTCAAAACCATCAACAAGTCATAGTTCACCCTGATTTTGTCATAGTTCACCCTGTTTCCGTCATAGTTAGCCCTGCTTTTGTCATAGTTAGCGCTGTTTCCACCCTGTTTTTGTAATAGTTGACCCTGCTTTTGTCATAGTTACCAACGCAAGTTATTGAAAATAAAAGAAAAATCCGTCCCTAAAACATATTAAACAGATGTTAAGAAAACAACAAAAACAAGCAAAAACCGCGTACCGCGGAAATGCATGTTGTTGTTTTTCTTAGAAAACCAAAGAATCGGGAAGGAGGGGATCGAGGCAAAGCCGTTGCCGAACGACCCGGAGGCGGCTTACGTGGGGTTTTGCCGGAAGCGGCGGGGGAGGAGGAGGTGGTGGCGTAGGATCGTGCTTACGCGCTACGATTTGCCATAACGCCCGTTGTGCGCAGCGGGGACAGCGATCAAGTTGACGCGTAATATGCCATTTTCGGTATTATTATGTCACTTTTGATGTCTATCTAATTAAGCTAGAAAATACTTTGATTACTTTTATCTGCGTACAGAAATCTTAATCAAAAGACCTCAAATGAGGACTAATAAACAATAAATAAGGTACTATTATGGAGTTTGATAAAATACAAATTAGCAACCTTCCTGAAGAGGAATCTAGCTTTGTGCTACAGTATTGCAATAATAATTCTGATGGGACATTAACCCCTCAAGACAATATAGATGCAGCCATTTATGATAGGCTCATAGAAATACAATGTAATAGCACAGTAAACTCATTTATAAAATTTAATGATATTAAAGATGCGACAACAAAAGCATATATAAATATTATATCTTATTATATTTATCAGCATAAAATAAGACATAAAAGACTTGGCGGCGATGAAAAAGATGATTACTTTAAGGCTGAATATTTGTTCAATCTAAATGAATATTTAAAAAGCAAAGGAACTCGATATTTTTCTGTAAATAAGAGAAATGAAGAACAAGATGAAATAATAGATATAGTTAATAATATATTTGATAAAGCTTATTTTATAAAACAAGAAAATACCACATTATCTGACTACGAGTGCTTTGTAGAGGCAGAGCGAGAGTTCTGCGATGAAAAAGAAATAGACTATATTGCATATATTGAGCATGAGAATAGAATAAAAAATAATCTGCCCGGAAGCGCAGAAGAGGATTATGTGATAGCACAACATAAGTTCAAAGATAAACAATTACGCCATATTGCTTACTCTATATATCAACAAAGGCTAGCAGCAGGTCTTCCTGGAGATGAAAAAAGTGACTATGAAAACGCAGAAAAAAATTATGATGAATGGAGATCAACTCAAAGAATTGCCATGTTATGCTGGAACAAATCTAAAGATAAGTCTTTTCCACAAATATATTATTGGGAGAATGCATGCAAGGTTGTTTTAAAGTTAAAAGATGAAAATTACAATTTTATTGGTATAAATCCATTCTCTGACCAACATATTATTAACACAATAAAAGAAATTGAGGAAACAGAAGAATAGATGAAAAATTTAAATTTGATGGTGAAAAAATGGATTCATCAGAAATAAAAAGAAAGCTAATCACAATTTTTACAAAAGCTAAATATGGAAAATATCCGCCAGAATTATTGGATGATATAGACCAGCTAAAAAAACAGCTTGGTATTGATACACAGCTTCCGCCTAATGAAGCATTTGCAATACTAGGACTTCTGCTTGAAAAAAAATACTTAAAAATAGATCCAACAATAGGAATTGTAGTATCGCAGAGTGATGATTCTAACACCTTTATTGAGTGGATAGAAAAAACAAAAACCATATGAAAATCATCATGACACAAAAATTGGCTAAAATACTGTGACAAATGAAAAACAATATCCAAAGATCGCCAAAAAATTATTTGATGATAACGTACTTGATAGGGTGCAAAATAAAGATGAAAAAAATATTTTATTATCAAATTTTGAGCTAGGTAAAAATGACCAACTATCTTATGAATTTAAATATCAGAAAGATAGTGATTGCAAAAAAAAATTGGCATACATTTTAGCAAGTATAGGGTACACAAAAGACCCCTATGAAAACTTTAATGATTTTCTCTCAGAAATTCGCGAAAGAAATTTACTGCATGCTCAAAATAATACTCCATCTGACTTTAAGCAGAACGTGGAGAGTATTTTTAATAAGTTAGAACAAGACCTTCGGAAAGAAAAAATAAATAAAACTCGTCAAGACAATAAAGCAAGAGAAGAGTTATTTAATCAAACAAAAGAGTTAAGAAAGCTTATTTTTGAATTTTTAATTATCCTAATGTCGCTAGAGACGTTTCTCTTGTATATTATAGTTATAGCATCATCAATACCAAAATTAAAAGAATTAGGCTTTTTTTATATAAATGAAACAACGCTGCAAATTCTTGTGGGTGCAACCATCGCTCAAATAAGCGCGATGGTTATTATAATTGTAAAATCTGTATTTCCTGATAGCTCAAAAAAAATATTAGGTGAAGATTATAAGTCAGAATAGTTAGCCCTCGCGTAGATTAGCGAAGCATAATTGGACGGATGATGGCCAGGTGTCGCGGATTTCCAACCGGCCTAACCAATCATTCAAGTGGGACGCAGACTCAACAACATTTCTCCGAATCGATTTCGGAGCGTCGCGCCCCTTAATTCAATCGTTATCTGACAAAATGCCTGTGCCAGAACTCAGAGGATTTGGCACAAATCCGCACCCCTGATAAATCAACATATTACCTGTGCCATAAATCAGGGCCAAAAGCCCCGATAAAGCGGAATAGGATATCCTCCTATTCTGCCACGCAGATCGCCCACTACTCCATAAACTTCCCCAACGCGAAAATCACCGCCCCAGGGAACAGCAAGGCCGGACCCCACCAGCCGCCCACCAGGGCCATGATCACCCCGCTGGCCAGGATTACCACCCCGGCCGCCTGCAACTTGCCGCCCATGCGCCGGATGGGCGCGACGCTTTGGATTTCATCGGACATGGCCTCTCCTCCTCGATGTCGTGATCGATAGTTTTGGAACGAAACGGGAGGGGGCATCGTAACAGGTCCGGCGGGCGCGGAAAGCTTTCTTTGGCGAAGGGGGGTCGGGAATAGCCGCCACCAGGAATCCATTCCACCCGTGGCATGGGCCACCTATCAATCCAGCGCTAACGGTATATTGGCAGGAATGTCCAGTGGTTAAATCACAGGGATATAGTGAATATTCACTCGGGCGGCGCGGAAAACATCACTGCCTATAGCCGTTGATTTCTATATATTTACAACCGCGCCCGGATAGGCTTGTTTGTCGTGAACGGCCTAACCGAAAACATGTTTATTCCGGCTTATGTATGCGAAATATAAGCGGTATCTTAAATAAATTTACGATGGAGCGGGAGAAATCAATGAACACCCTGAGCAAAGCTTTACTGGCGGTCGCGGCTTCGATTTTCAGCGTCGGCGCGTTCGCCGCCGGCACCGGTTACTACGTCCACAGCCCGGCCGGCGGCGCCAATATCCCGGGAGGATCCTCCGGCTTCGGAACGCCGGTCGCGGTGATGACGACCACGGTCGCCCCCGGCAGCTACCTGATCACGGCGAGGATCGACGGGCATTCATACGCGCCCAACAGCGGGGCCAGTTGCTATTTCATGCATAACCAGAGCCAGGCCGGCACGGAGTATTACACGGTGGAGACTTCCTCCGACTGGTCGCACCTGTCCAACGTGAGCGTGGTCGCCCTGAACCGGTTCACCACCGATGTCGAGGCCCAGGTCAGCCTGGTATGCGCCCATGGCTATGGCTTCCAGAACGGCTCGATATTCGGCGGCGAGATGACGCTGGCACCGGTGGATAGCCTGGCGCCCTGACCGTCGCCGCGTATCCCCGGCCAAAGAAAAAGCCCCGCGTCCTTGCCGGACGCGGGGCTTTCTTGGATTAAGAGCCTGGCGGTTCCCTACTTTCGCATGGGCAATCCACACTATCATCGGCGCTAAGCGGTTTCACTTCCGAGGTCGGGATGGGATCGGGTGGTTCCCGCTCGCTATGGCCACCAGGCAAAACCTTAGGGCTAAGAGCTAGCTTCTTTTTTTGGTCGGCTCTTCAACCTTGGAAAACGTACACGGCGTATTGTGTCGGCACACCCACACCGTTTGGGTGTTATATGGTCAAGCCTCGCGGGCAATTAGTATTGGTTAGCTTCACGCATTACTGCGCTTCCACATCCAACCTATCAACCTGGTGGTCTTCCAGGGCCCTTCGGGGGACTCGAGGTCCCAGGGAGGTCTCATCTTGGGAGGGGCTTCCCGCTTAGATGCTTTCAGCGGTTATCCTGTCCGAACATAGCTACCCGGCAATGCCATTGGCATGACAACCGGAACACCAGGGGTTCGTCCACTCCGGTCCTCTCGTACTAGGAGCAGCTTC
>ORJL011820738.1_pt1 | contig 16199 bp, 15 predicted proteins | sample 1779941 | NCBI WGS metagenome assembly ORJL01 (sample SAMEA104232317, study PRJEB22302) | groundwater metagenome | biome: forest; feature: aquifer; material: groundwater | place: USA | collected 2011-08-07 | depth 5.8 m | reverse complement strand
TACGGCGAAGCCGCCGAGCGCGGCATGCCGATCCTCTTCCGCACCGGCATCACCATCACCGCCGCGACCAAGCTGGAATACGCCCAACCGATCCTGCTCGAGGAGGTCGCCCGCGAGCTTCCCAATCTCAAGATCGTGATCGCGCACATGGGATACCCGTGGGTCCACGAGACCGTGGTTCTGCTGGCGAAGCATCCCAACGTCTACGCCGAGATCAGTTGGATCCTGAACGAACCGTGGCAGGCGTATCAGGCGCTGCTCAGCGCCCACCAATTCGGAGTGATGGACAAGCTGCTCTTCGGAAGCGGGTTCCCGACCTCGACCGCCTCGCGCAGCATCGAAGCGCTGTACAGCCTCAATCACCTCGTTCACGGCACGAACCTGCCCGCGATTCCGCGCGAAGCGCTTCGCGGAATCGTCGAGCGCGACGCTCTCGCGCTCCTCGGGATCGCCGCTCCGCGCGGGACGAATGGACCTCCCGTCGCGCAACCCTCGCATCACGAGGAAATCGAAGCCCTCCTCGCCGAAACCCGCGGTTAATGTAGATCAGATTCGATCCAACCGTGACACCGTTCGCTCGTTGCGAACATTGCCCGTGTTGAGCGTGGATTTCGGTTCCAACAGGAGCACATGCGTCTCGACCTCCGCGACGGGGCAATGTTCGACGCCGCGGGGGACGACAAGGAACTCGCCCGGGTCCAGGACCACATCTCCATCACGGAGGCGCATGCGCAGTCGCCCCTGGATCACCAGGAAAAGCTCGTCCTCGTCGTCGTGATGATGCCACACGAACTCGCCCTGGAGCTTGACCAGTTTGACGTGGGCGTCGTTGATCTCTCCGACGATCTTCGGGCTCCATTGATCCGTGAATTGCTGCAACTTGTCCGCGATGTTCACCTTCGTCAGCATTCGATTCCCTCCCGCAAGCGATCACCCCGATCGTCCGTTCGATCGGTCGACGAGACGGTTCCGATCGCGCCGCCCTACGCACGTTGCGTCCACGACGCGCCGGCGTACTTCTCCAACAGCGACTGCGCTTCGTGCAATTCGTCGTCTGTCCACGTCCCGCCGATCACTTGGTCGCCGTACACGCGAACGAACTCGCGCAAGAGGTTCTCTCGCAACCGGACCGTCCAAACGTCAAAGCCGGGGACAAGCTCCGCCGCCTTTGTAGGGTAGGCACCGCCCACCTCCTTTCTTTCTGTCGATGTCGCGCCACGAAACGGATCGAGCACGTTCGCCGTGGGTTGTTGGGAAAACCGATTCCCGAGGACGATCGAGCCGTGTTGCAACACCGCCTGTCGCGTTCGCCGCTGCGCACTGCCCGCCAGCTTGTCGCTGCCCACCAGCACGTCGTAGCAATGCCGCCGGGCGAAACAGAAGAACGGACCCTTGGCCGCTCCGGAATCGTCGCTCACGCCGCAGCGCGCGCCGCCAACGCCCAGCGCCGCCAGCGCGGTGATCACCACATCGTGCATCATCTCGTAGAGGCGATTCGGGCCTTGCTCAAGGAGCGGATGCGCAACCGGCAACGTGAGGGAATACGTCAACTCCCAATCGTGCAAGATCGCCCCGCCGCCGGTCAAGCGCCGCACGACGGGCAATGTTCCCGCGGGCTCAGGCAGCAACGTATAGTCCGCGTATCGCTGAAAATATCCCAGCGAAATCGTCGGCGGATCCCATTGATACAACCGAAGCGTCGGCGGCGATTCCCCGCGACCCACCCGCAGAAGCAGCGCTTCGTCGCGGGCCATGTTCGACGGCCCGTCGAGCGTGGGGTCGTGCAGAATCCGAACGGTCCGCATCCGGCCTCCGCGTCCATGGTGTTAGCGGGCGAGAAACTCCGCGAGGTGGCGGTCGAATTCATCGGGCTTTTCCATGTTGACGATATGCCCAGCTCCCTTGACGAACAAGCGCGTCGCACCCTTGACTTCGCGCTCCAGTTTTTCAGAAATACGCAAGATGTCCGCGTCGTCGCGGTCGCCGACGATGACGAGAGTCGGCGAGCGGATTTCGCCCAGCCTCGCCGCGGCTTTGGGTTGCAACTCGCGTTCGAGGTACGGGTTCATCAGCCAGGCGGGCATGTTATCACGCACGTACCGCTCAAGCGTCGGAGCGGTTCTCGGATTCTCCATGGCCGGTGCCATCATGGGATCCGCCAGCCACAGCCTGACCGTCGACTCAACGTCTTCCGCCTGCATCGCTTCGATGATGAGGTTCATTCGCCGGAAGTCCGCCGACCAATCGAACCCGCTCATGCCCGGCGCGACGAGCACGAGCTTGTCCACGCGTTCGGGATAGGCGATGGCAAAATCAATGGCGATGCTGCCCCCGAGAGAAAGCCCCACAAGCGTCGCCTTTGGAATGCCCAGGTGATCCAGCAGTCCGCGCAGCTCCTGATAGTTGCAATAGACGCGTGATGGTTGCTGCGACGTCCCGAATCCGCGAACGTCGTACGCAATGACGCGGTGCGATTGTCGAAGCCGCTTCACCTGTCCGTCCCAGATGCGGTGGTCCATCTGCCCGCCGTGGATCAGAACGACCGGCGGACCTGCTCCGACTTCCCAATAGTGCAGTCGCCCGGCCGGGGCGTCGTAGGAACGGCGCATGCCGGTACCCGGACCGCCCGAAAACGGTGTGCATCCGGCCAAGATCGAAACAATCGACACGCCCGCCAACAACAGCGCGTGCAAGTGAACCTGGTTCTGTGCTTTCATTGCCAAACCGCCTTGTGGGAGACTCATGGAAGAACGACACTAGGTTCGTACGGTACGTCCGGGCACAGGTCCGCGCCGTTGGGCCAGACGATCGTCCCCAGCTCGGGCTCCACGTGAACCCGCCGGAAGAACTCAGCGTCCTTGAGCGCTTCGAACACACTATCGAACGGTTGGAACTCGGCCATGTCGAACTCCCGCCGCTCGTCGCCCTCGAACGTCAACAGGAGACGAAACCCATCGAGGCATTTGACCGCGATCACATCCTTGTACATGGTCCCACTGGTTCGACCGGCACGCGCGCGAAGGCAATCTACCTCGCCCGCCATCGCACATTCGGCTTCCGATTCGCCGCCACTTCGTCCAACCGACCCACGGGCGTGGTGTGCGGAGCGCCCTTCACAATCGCCGGATTCGATTCGATCTCGTCGGCGATGATCAACATCGTCTCCACGAATTCGTTCAGCGTGTTCAGCGATTCCGTCTCCGTCGGTTCGATCATAAGACAGTGGTGAATGGGCCAGCTCATCGTGGGCGGATGAATGCCGTAGTCGATCAAACGCTTGGCGATATCCAACTCCGTCACGCCGCTGTCCGGAAATTCGGGCACGGCAATGAACTCGTGCGCGTAGGGCGGCGGGAACGGCAGCTTGTCCCGCCCCTTCATCCTCGCGGCCAGGTAGTTCGCGTTCAGCACCGCCTTCTCGGAAACGTCACGCAGTCCGTCACAACCGAGCGAGCGGATATACGTGTACGCCCGAACCAACACGCCGACCTGACCGAAGAACGAGCGGACTTTCCCGATCGTCTTGGGGCGATCCGAATCCCATCCATATGAACCGTCCGCCCGCTTCACCACTTGCGGCACGGGAAGGAACTCTCGCAAGTGTTCCGCGACCGCGACTGGCCCCGCCCCCGGACCGCCGCCGCCGTGCGGCGTGCTGAACGTCTTGTGGGTGTTGAAGTGCATTACATCGACACCGAAATCGCCCGGTCGAGCAATGCCAAAAATCGCGTTCATGTTCGCGCCGTCGAGATAGAGCAGCGCGCCCTTCGAGTGAACAATCCTGGCCACCTCGGCGATGGTCTCATCGAACACGCCCACCGTATTCGGATTCGTGATCATCAGCGCCGCGGTCTGCTCGTCGACCTTCTGAAGGAGATCGTCGAGATCAACCCGACCGTCGCTCTTCGACTTCACCGTGATCGATTCGCCGCCGCAGATGGCACAACTGGCCGGATTCGTTCCGTGGGCGCTGTCCGGCGTAAGTACCTTCGTCCGCTTCTGCCCGCGGCTGCGATGATACGCATTGATGATCATCAGTCCGGTCATCTCGCCATGCGCACCGGCCGCCGGTTGCAATGTCACCTCCGGCAAGCCCGCGATCTCGGCAAGGTCGCAGCGTAAGCGGTAGAGCAATTCGAGGATCCCCTGGAGATCGCTTTCGTCCTGATACGGATGAAGATCGCCGAGGCCTCGCATGGCCGCCGCCCGCTCGTTGATCCGCGGGTTGTACTTCATCGTGCAGCTGCCCAGCGGATAGAAGTTCTGATCGATGCTGAAACAGCGATGAGCGAGGCGCTTGTAATGGCGAACCACGTCGAGTTCGCCGACCTCAGGCAACGCCGGTGGCGCGTCGCTCCGCAACTCCGCGGGGATCGCCGATCGATCCGCGCGTGGAACGCCCGACGTCGAGAGAGACGCGGCGCACAACCCCGCCGACCCGATCTCAAAGAGCAGCGGATGATCCTTTTCTTTCTTGGCCTGGGGCGTTTCCTTCACGGTCGGAACTTCCTTGGGCTTGGTCGCCGTTATCGTGGGCATGTTGTTCCTCTGCGTTTCGCGGTCGACCGAGGGCGCCCGCCGTGATCACCGGCGTCCGCCATAGCTCGTCGAGCGTGTACTGCGTTCCACATTCGGGGCATCGCGCCTGCGTCAGCCCCGATAGATTGTATTGGCATCGCGGACATCGAGGAGCCTGACTCCGCGCCGCCCGCCATCCACGTCTGAACCCGTCCCGCCAGATCAGAAACACCACCAGGACCGTCAGCCCCAGCGTCAACACCACCAACAAAATGACGCCGGCTTCGATCCACACACATCACTCGCTCACCAGTCGGTCGACGGATCGGGTGCCACTGGTGGCTTGTCCAACAGTGTCGTCTTGCCACGGTTGGCGTCCGTCCCGGATCGACCCCCCTCAATCCCCCCTTGGCAAGGGGGGAAGGAAGAGAAGAAAGGTCCGCACAGCGGACCCTACGGGAGGGAGACGCGCGGAAGCTACGCACCCTTTAGCGCCGCGACCAACTCATCAATCTCCTTCTTCGTCCGCTTCTCCGTCACCGCGACGAGGAAGCAATCCGCCCATTTCTCATCGAACGCGTCAAGCGCCACGCCGCCGAGGATCCCCCGCGACCGACAAGCATCGAGCACTCGCTTCACGCCCCGCGTCGTCCTCACCACGAATTCCTTGAAGAACGGCGCGGCGAAAGGAAGTTCATATCCACTCAGCTTCGCGATCTCCCCCGCCGCGTAATGCGCCTTGTCGAAACACTGCGACGCGACCTCAGCCATTCCATTCTTCCCCATCGCGGCCATGTAGATCGACGCCCGAATGGCAAGCAAACCCTGATTCGTGCAAATGTTGCTGGTTGCCCGCTCGCGCTTGATGTGCTGCTCGCGCGTTTGCAATGCAAGACAGAATCCGCGCCGACCCTTCGCATCCGTCGCTTGCCCGACCACTCGCCCCGGCATCTTCCGCAGATACGCCTCTCGCCCGGCGAGAAACCCCAGATACGGTCCGCCGTATTGCAAAGGAATGCCCAGCGCTTGCCCTTCGCCGACCACGATGTCCGCGTCAAGCTCACCGGGACGTTTGAGCATCCCGCACGCGATCGGATCGACGGAGACCACAGCGAGCGCACCGTGCTCGTGAACCGAGGGGATGATCCGATCAAGTCTTTCGACGCATCCGAAGAAGTTGGGCGACTGAATCACCAGCGTCGCAACGCCATCGTTCAGCAACAATCGCAGCGCCTTCTCATCCACCACGCCAAAGGCGGCGGAGACCGGGACGATCTCCAGGCCTCGCTGTTCCGCGTACGTCCGCAACACGCGCATCGTGTCTGGGTGAACCGTTTCCGCCACCAACGCCCGATTCCGACCCGTGATCGACGTGGCCATCAGGAACGCTTCCGCCGCCGCGGTGGCCGATTCGTACATGGATGCGTTGGCGACTTCCATTCCGGTCAGCTCGCAGATCATGGTCTGGAATTCATAGAAGAGTTGCAGAATCCCCTGCGACGCCTCGGCCTGATAGGGCGTGTAAGCGGTGAGGAACTCCGTCTGTGCCGCGAGCGAATCCACCAGCGTGGGAATGAAATGGTCATACGCCCCGCCGCCGAGAAACGAGACCAGTTCGGAGCATCCATGATTCGCGGAGGCCAACTGGTCGAGATCCGCCAGCATTTCCAGCTCGCTGACTCCGCGCGGGATGTTGAGTCCGCCCATGAAACGGAATTCACGCGGCACAGTCGAAAAGAGCTCGTCGACGCCCTTCGCGCCGATTGTCGACAACATCTCCGAAACCTGCCCATCGGTGATCTGTGTGTATCTCATCGGTTGAACTCAAACCCGCTCGGTTTCACGGCGCCCGCTTGCCTCAATCCCTTGGAATGGCGAATGATGAACAGCGAAGAGCGAATGTCCCGCCACCAATCGACAATCCCGCTTTCTTTCGTCGTCGCACCTTCTTCGTGTTTCGACGTTTCGCCGTTTTGACGTTCACTCCCCCTTCATCACATCCAGTTTGTACACCCTCGTCTCCAGCGCACGTTGGAACTCCGTCCACGCGCTCGCCGGGTCGCGATCGTTCTCCGCGGCCGCGAGGAACGTGTTCACCTTCGCGTCCAGGTTGTCGAGATAGTGAATCGCCGCCGCCTCCGCGAACGCGGGCAGCTTCGGACTGCCGAACTCGTACTTGCCATGATGACTCAGCACGATGTGCTGCAGCGCCCATCGCAGCCGCTCGGGAAACGCCTTGCCCGACTTCTTCGCCACCGCGTCGGCCTTCATCTCGATCCACATCACCGCCATTGCGATGTGCCCCAGCAACTGCCCATTCTCGGTGTACCCGATGTTGGTGTCGAACATCAGCTCTTTCGCCTTGCCGATGTCGTGCAGGAACAGCCCGCCGAGCACCAGGTCCAAACTCAACTTCGGATACCGCGGAATCACCAACAGCGCGAGCTCGAGGAGCGCCAACGTGTGCTCCAACAACCCGCCGAGATACGCATGGTGCAAGTTCGATGCCGCGGGCGCCCGCCGGAACGCCACCATCAATTCCTCATCCGCCACGAACTCCGCAACGAGCGCCTTCAACTCCCGATGCTTGATCCCCTCCAGGATCGCCGCCACCCGCTCCCACATCTTCCCCGTGTCGTTCTTCGTCGCCGGCAGAAAGTCGGCCATGTCGATGGCCTCTCGCTCCGCGGGACGCATCGCGTCGATGATGAATTGAAGATTCCCTTTGTAGTTTTCAGCCCGGCCCTTAAATCGAAGGAAACCTCCCTCCGGCATGGCCTGGAACATCTCGTCGCTCGCGTTCCAGGCGCGGGAGAGAAGTTGCCCGGTCCGATCCGCCAGGACCGCGTGGATATACAGCCCGCCCTGCGTCGTGGTGCGGAGATCCTTGGATCGGATCAGGAAAACCTCGTCTTCCAGACGCTGACCGGCTTGGATCTCAGAGATAAATCGATGGGCCACGGCTTCCTCCCGGTTTGTCTCGTTTCGACCAGCTTAGGGCCGCCGGACCCGTTCCACAAGGCGATCCATGGGGCCGGGATCCCTGGCGCTGGGGCGGGGCCGGTTTGGGTTGCCCATCCTCGCTACTGTGAGGGTGGGAGACGGATCGCTCCCGGATCCGGTGCCACAGGTGGCTTGTCCACCAGTGGTCTTCCGAGGGTGCAACAAAGATCCGTCAGGAACGCAACGACCTCGAGCGCGGGCTGTCGCTACTTGTCGACCCCGTGGCGACCCGCGATCCGTGCGTTATCCTAACTCCGTTCCACGGGTCGAATCGTGTCAACATCCATCGGGAGTTCAACCATGGCCATCCGTTTCCAACGAGTCCGTTGGTTCCCCGTCCTTGCCGCGTTCGCAGGCATCGCCCCTGCGTTCGCCGCCGATCCCAAACCATCGACGTCGCCGATCGCCCCGAGCGCCGTCGGCGCGAAAGCTCCCGACATGGCCGCGTACATCAAAATGCGCTGGCCCAATCGCGCCGACCTCGCCCCGGATGGGACGCTGTACTTCGTCTACGACCCCGACGGCATTTTCCAACTCTACAAAGTCGCACCCGGCAAGTCGCAGAAGGACGCCGTGAAACTGACCACATTCAAGGACGGCATCGGCGGCTATCGTCTGAGCTACGACGGAAAGTGGATCGGCATCACGGCGGCCGCCGGTGGCAGCGAACAGATGGGCCTCTACTTGCTCGATACGTCGACCGACAAAGTTGAACCGATCTTCACCGATCCAAAGTTCGTACACGAAAGCATCACCTGGCGACGCGACTCGAAAGGATTCGCCTTCCGTGCCAACGACGCGACCCCCGCGGACTTCCACGTCTACACGTATGACGTCACGTCGAAGGAACGAAAGAAGGTCTACGAATCGCCCGGCTCGAACGGCCCCGTCGACTTTTCCTCGGACGGCGGAAAGCTCATGGTGGAGAAGGGCACGTCGGCCACGTACACGCAACTCTTCGAAGTGACCCTCGCGACCGGCGAGTCGCGCGAGATCACTCCGAAGAATGAACAATGGGCTTTCGAGCCCATCGGTTATCTCCCCGGCGACAAGACCTTCCTGGTGAACACCGACTACCACGGCGACCTCAACCAGATTCACGCCATCGACCTCGCCACCGGCGAAGTCAAACCCGTGCTCACCGAGTTCAGCGACCGCGAGTGCGACGGCGGACGACTGAACGAGGACCGCACCACGCTCGCCGTCGCCATCAACGAGGACGGCTATGGAACTTTCTACCTACGCAAGACCTCCGACTTCTCCTCGCTTCCCATGCCCCCGATGCCCAAAGGCGTCGTCAGCAATGTGACCTTCTCTGGATCACACATGCTCTACGCCGTCGACAACGCCAACACCCCAGGCCTCATTCACAAATGGAACACCAAAACGCCCGACGCCAAACCCGAAGTCCTCACCACCGCCGACACTCAGGGAGTCGACGTCTCCAAGTTCCCCTTGCCCAAGTTGGTGAAATATCCATCCTTCGATAGGACCATGATCCCCGCGTTCGTCTATCTGCCCGCGGATTATCAAGAGGGCAAGAAGATCCCCTTCATCGTGCAATATCACGGCGGCCCGGAGGGGCAGTTTCGCCCGAACTTCAACCGTTCCTTCCAATACTTCCTCTCCCGCGGTTACGGCATCATCGCCCCCAATCCCCGCGGCAGCTCCGGCTATGGCAAGAAGTTCATCGAGGCCGACAATTACAAAGACCGCATCAAGAGCGTCAAAGACGGCATCTGGGCCGCGAAGTATGTGATCGACCAGGGCTACACTGAACCCAAACGCATCGCCGCCTGGGGCGGAAGCTACGGCGGATTTATGACCATGGCCGTGATCACCGAAGCCCCCGAAGTCTTCGGTGCCGCCTGCAACATCGTCGGCATTGTGAACTTCGAAACCTTCCTCCAGCAAACCAAAGACTACCGCCGCAAACTCCGCGAAGTGGAATACGGCCCGCTCTCCGATCCGGAATTCCTGAAGTCCATTTCGCCGATCTACAAGGTGGACAAGATCGAAGCCCCCCTCATGATCGCCCACGGCCTCAACGACCCCCGCGTCCCCGTCGGCGAAGCCATGCAAATCGCCGTCGCCCTCAAAAAGCGCGGCAAACCCGTCGAAGAGCTCTACTTCCCCGACGAAGGCCACGGCTTCGCCAAAGAAGAAAACCGCCTCCTCTACTACGAACAAATGGCAAAGTTCTTCGAGCGGTATCTCCGGTAGATTGGGATACTATGTGCGGAATTCCACGATCGGGCATGCATGTCCGCAATTGCGCTCTCACGCGCGTAGCTGAAATCAGTTGACCGGACCGACCGAACGCCGCCGCCGATTCCTCGGCGCGCCACGCACGGTTTTCGGTGCTTCTTCGTGAGACATAAAAATGGAATCCACGAGCCTTGTCCCTGCTGTCGTAACCCGTGCCAGCACCCTCAGCTGGTCGCGACAGGAACGGCTAATCGACTCCCTGGGGTAGTTGACCCGGTGCGAGACTTCTCCCCACACCTCATCCATCAGCGTTCGCACCTGGATCTCGCACGTAATCTTCGTACGTCGATTGGCCTGCACAACGTAATGGACCGTGGTGTACATTGAGTTGCGAGACTTGGTTGGGATTTCAAATCTCTTGAATAACTCCTCGTACTCGACATCCCAACAATTCGCAACTGGGCCCTCGACTATCTGGTACATCTGCTCCTTGAGAATAGCGAGCAAGCGCCTGTTGATGTCCCCGACCTGCTCCGTGTGGAGGTGGAGCAACCGTATTCCGGCAAGGTCGTTCACCTTCCGAAACAAGTTACCCACATTGATTCCGAATGGCTTCCCGTCTTGCTTGCACCGTTCCTCGAACCGCAGCAATTTGTTCCGCAAGTGATTCGGCTCTTTGATTCGATGACGAACGGAGTGAAGTAGTGGGAAAAGGTCCGGCGACTTCTGTACCGTCGTCACAAGCGAGTCCGCGAGAATTTCGAACCGGTGTCGCTCATCTTGGAAGTGCGCAACCAGTTCGTCGATGTGCGAGCAGTCCAGCGGTTTATCTGGGTTCCTAGGCATGACTTGGCGGCTCAGCCCGATCGTAACAACCTGCAACGGTCGATGAGGTTCTCGGCTATCTTCTTGAAGGCAACCTGAGCGAGATCCTTCTGGCGCGCATCTGTGCTGGAACAATCCCAGATAGGAACACCCTCTCTCTGGGCAGTCTGCACGAGCGACGCATAATCCTTGACTTCTCCGATAAGAAAATCCTTCGACGGGATCGGGACGAGAGTGGAGTCAACGTCCGCCAATACCGCGGTAACGTCGTCGATCATCCGTCGTTTGAGGGCGCTGAAGTAGCTTTGTGGTTCACTGGCCATGACTTGACCGTACACCTTGAATCTCTGTGGAATGAAGCCCAGAAACTTAGGTGCACCGAGAAGCAGCGACGTTCCGTCTGGTGCCAATGACGCAGCCGTCTTCCAATCGACAACCCACTGCTTCAGCTTTTGACCAAGCGTCCTCAGCGCACGCACAGAAAACAGATCGCACGCCACGGGGACGATGAAGCCATCCGAATCGAGCAGCAGCGCGCGGTTCAGAGGGCCAATGTTGGGGCCCGCGTCAAAAAAAACGAAGTCACAATGGCGCACTTCTAGCACTTTGTCCACCAGTTCCTTGATGGCCCCCATTGCCCGGAACCCGCCCAGGCGCCGCTGAAAGCAATGCGTCCAAGCCTCTCCGAGGAACTCCTCAAAGTCCGACAAGCGAATGTCGCCCGGTATGACTTGAAGGGAGCCGACCTTCTGCGGCTCGATTAGCCGAACGTCACCCGTCTGATCGACGATCGGCTTGACACACGACCAAATTGTCTTCCCGGATGGCGTCTCGGCGCTCTGCAGCAGGTCGTCAACCACCGAGTCCTCGAATAAATACGAGGTCAGGTTGCACTGCGGGTCCGTATCAACGACCAACACCTTCTTGCCGAGTTGGAGAAGTGCATGCGCAATATGCACAGTGAGCGTCGTCTTACCAACGCCGCCCTTGTGGTTAAATATCGTGATGCGAGGAGCTCGATTGCGCACCAAACTAACTCACAGCGAACCAAGTGCCTCTGCCCTAACTCTTCCCGTTCTTCGTCTTGCGGCGAGGTTTCCGCCGATGTTGACTTACGACGGCGGCCTTCTCGCGATCCGGGAGGGCGTTCACGAGTTCCTCGCCGTGTGATGTAAGCTGCTTATTACCCTTGCCTGCGCCCGTGAGGTAGCCAGCGTTGGTCGCGTTCACGACGGAAAACGCCGGATTAGAAAACTTAATCTGAGCTGCCTCGGTGTTCAGCTTGCTAACGTCCAGAGTCTTAAAGTGCGGTGTGTCGCGGAAGTGCGTCAAGTAATACGCAAGGCACGCAACTCGCTCAATGTCCGTTTGTGGCTCCTTCTGGCGCATGAACTCCTTTGGCGATACGCTCGGACGTTCGGCGAACACAAGGTCGCGGGGCGCTGCCGGGCGAACACCGGGAGTACCGTTGTCGACACCGAAAAAGGTTTGCACGGTTCGGAGGATACGCGCGCGAGTCTCCTGGTCATAGGGGTCAAGCGCTTCGATCACGTTGCGCAAACCGTCCTTCTCACGAGGTGATTCCGTCTCTAGCATATCCGCGACCTCCCGGAGCCTGTAACTGCGGATCGATCGTACTCTCCGGGGCCGATGCGTCAACTCCGCGAATGCCAACCTGTCCCCTCGAAGACCACGTAGGTACGAGGCCGGGGGGTGCCCCATCCTCGCTACTGCGAGGGTGGGGGACGGATCGCCCCGTCGTTTGATGTGAAATGGGAATTTCGCGCGAAGAGGAACCGCTTCCTCACGGTCGCGGCTCTGATTGAACGCACAACTTGACCGCGAAATCTATCGCCGCGTCGCGACCACGATCAGATCGACCGACTTCACCAGGGCGAACGCTTCGCGGTTGTAGCTGCCCCAGAGGTGGTCGATGTGCAGGCCGGCAATGTCACACCATGTTCGAAGCTCATCGAGTGCGACCGGATACAGCCGACCGGTGTGCGAACGCTGCCGCCAGCCGTCTTCGTTCCAGATCGTGATGTTGGTCACGTCGACGCGATCGTCGACGAAGTGAAACTGTCGCACGGAGATGTACTCGCGCCCGTCCACCAAGGCCACTCGCGGCCCCTGCACGCAGGGAGCGGTGCGACGCATCGGATCGAAGTTGAGAACCTGCACGAACATCCGACCACCGGGGCGAAGCACGGCCGCGAACTGCGCGAGCGCCGTGGCGACGCCTTCCGCGCTTCCGGCCGCGGCCAGCGAGTTGCCGATGCAATACACGCCATCGAATCCGGCGAGCCCCGCGCTCCGAAGCCCGTCGTACCGGGCGTGGACAAAGCGGACGTCCGCGGCTTCCGCCGCCGCCTGCTGTCGAGCGAAGCGCAGCATCTCCTCGCTACCGTCCGCTGCGGTCACGCGATACCCGCGCTTCGCCAAATCGGTCGCCTGTCGACCCGTGCCGCATCCCGCGTCGAGAACGCCGCCCGATCCCGGCGGCCCGAACACGTCCATCAGAACCGGCAATTCGCGACTCAACCGCGCCGACCAGTTGATGGTCCGGTCATACCACTCCGGCGAAGCGAACATGCTTGCTGCGGCGTCGGGTTTCGGTTGGGGTGCTTCCATACGCAAGGACTGTGCCCGCATTCGATTCGAGACGCAAACGTGTCCACTCCGTCGACGGCGACGCTACAATGCTCGCGGGCCAAACGATGATTCCGCGAACCGACCATTCCGATCCGCCAGCAGCGTCGCCCGGGTTGCGCCTTGTCGAACCGCGGGACGTGCCCGCCATCCTGGCGATGATCGAGGCCATCTTCCGCGAGTACAATCTGGTTCTCAACGTCGAGCACGACGACGTGCATCTGAAGGATCCGCCGACGTACTTCCGTTCGCAGGGCGGAGAATTCTGGGTGGTCGAGGACAGCGGGCGCATCGTGGCCACCGGCGGCGTGACCCTGCACGACGACGCGGGAGAACTGAAGGGGCTTTATGTCGATCCGACTGTCCGACAACAGGGGTGGGGACGTCGGCTGACCGAGTTGGCGATGGACTTTGCTCGCCGCGCCGGCAAGCGCCGCTTCGTCCTCTGGTCCGACACGCGGTTCACCAGGGCGCACCGGTTGTACCGCAGCATGGGTTTCACCCCGATCGGTGAACGACCGTTGTACGACTCGAACAATTCGATCGAGTACGGTTTCGAGCGAGCGCTCTGAGCCAGTCCAGAGCCGTGTCGCGTCCTCCACTGTTCACAGAGCAGTGGCACACAACGGGGACGCATCGATCGAGTCGGATGCGTACAACTGCGCGTTAGGTAATTCGCAATTCGTAACTCGTAATTCGCTACTGATACGCCTTATGACACGCCTCGCACGTCGCCTTCATCTTCTCGACCAGCGTCTTCATCTTCGCGTCGTCCAGCTCGCCCTTCTTCTTCCCTTCCTTGGAGAGTTCCAGGGCCGTGTCGCGGAGATCGCCCGCCCACTTGCGATAGTCGTCCTTCTGGGCGTTGAACGTGTTCACGTTCGCCAGTTCAGCGAGCACCTCGGAGCACACCTCGATCTGCTCGCCGCGCTTCTTGGTCCCCGCGTTGGTGATCGCCTCTTGAATTCGACCGAACATGATGTTCTGCCCGTTCATCAACCCGTGTACGCTGGACACCGGTTTGTAGCCCGCCGCGGCCGGCGCTTGGGCCGAAGTGTCATGCGTCAAGAACACCAAAGCTCCCATCGCCAAAGTCGCCATCCCCATCGCCCATCGTGTTTGAACCCGCATCATCCATCTCCGTGAAAAACCAGCGCCGCGCCTCATCGCGCGGCCGCGCACGAATCCGCGTAATACACCATGTTGCGATTCTGTGTGTCCTTGCACGACCTGTCAAAACGGAACCTCGCGTTCAGGGCAGCAAACAGCTTTGTAGGGCGGGCTTTGCCCGCCAGGCCATTGCGAATGTCGGATTCCGAAGAGCGAATGCCGCGGAGCGCTGACCTCCCCACTTGTTACTCGCCATTCGCCATTCCTCGTTCGTCGAAAAGGCGGGCAGAGCCCGCCCTACAAGCGTAGGGTCCGGTCCTGGATTCCTTCGCGAGCGCAGTGCGCCATCAACATCGAACCGTAGGACTCCGGTTCCATGTCGCTTGATTCCAATCCCAACCGCTCCTGTACGGCGCGGATGGCGGGCTCGTCCGGTCCCTCGATTTCAACGAACAAACCGATGTGCGGCGGCTCGTCGAGTTCAACGCGGCAGCCGTCGATCTCCCAGCTCTCGCGCCGCTTCTCGTAGGACAATACGGAGATGAAGCCCAGACCGGCGAAGATGCGTCGCGTCGCTTCCGCGTCGTCGATTTCGGTCTCGATTTCTTCTCTCGACTTCAACGGTCCGGGACGGCGAGGCCCCTTGTAAGTCACGGTCGCGCCGACACTCTCCCCGTTCTCATCGATCTTCTCTCGCACCCTCAATCCACACCCGCGCCGTTGCAACTCCGCGTCCGGCCGATCGAGGATCTCGTTCCGCTCCAATACGCGCTCGAGAAAACGTGCGCCGATCGCCGCGAGTCTCTCTCGTATCGGCCCGTGCGATCCGACGCGGAACTTCGCTTCGATTTCTAGTGCCAATGATGTGTCACTCGTAGGGTGGGTTCTACTGAACCAACCTCGGTTGACGCTCGTTACTTCGCGATCACGTTCACCAAGCGCCCCTTGATGACGATCACTTTCTGAACCGTTCGCCCGGCGATCGCGGCGGCGACTTTCTCATCCGCGAGCGCCGCGCGCTCGGTCGTTTGCTCGTCCGCGTCGGCCGCGATCCAGATTCGCGCGCGCACTTTCCCGTCCACCTGCACCGCGATTTCCACCTGCTCATCGCGGGCGAGCGCCGGATCGAACGCGGGCCAGGGGGCGTAGGCGAGCGTGTCGCCGTGTCCCAATCGCTGCCACAACTCCTCGGCCAGGTGCGGTGCGAACGGCGCTAGCAGAAGCACGAACGGCTCGACCACGGATCGAGAGCGCCGCTTCAGCGGCGTCATGTGATTCACGAAGTCGAAGATGCCCGCGATCGCGGTGTTGAGCTTCAACTGCTCCAGGTCGGTCGTGACGCGCTGGATGGTCTTGTGCAACATCCGCAGCGTCGCATCGTCCGGCGGGTCGCTGGTGAGAATGGACGAAAGCTCGTTGGTCTCCTCGTCGATCACCAGGCGCCACACGCGATGACACAGCTTGAACAAACCCGGAACGTCCCGCGTGTTCCAGGGCTTGGCCGTGTCCAGCGGACCCATGAACATCTCGTACAACCGGAACGTGTCCGCGCCGTATTCGCCGATGATCTCGTCGGGATTGACCACGTTTTTCAGCGACTTGCTCATCTTGGCGACGACCCGTTCGACGGGCTCGTCGGTGTCCTTGCGCACGAAAACATCGGCTTCACGTTCCTCGACCTGATCGTTGCCGAGCATCAATCCGCGATCATCGCGGAAGGCGAACCCTTGAATCATTCCCTGATTGAACAGCTTCTGAAACGGCTCGCGGGTGGAGACGTGACCCAGGTCGAACAACACTTTGTGCCAGAACCTGGCATAGAGCAGGTGCAGCACGGCGTGCTCGGCTCCACCCACGTACAAATCGACCGGCATCCAATATTTCTC
>ORJL011638361.1_pt1 | contig 16200 bp, 15 predicted proteins | sample 1779941 | NCBI WGS metagenome assembly ORJL01 (sample SAMEA104232317, study PRJEB22302) | groundwater metagenome | biome: forest; feature: aquifer; material: groundwater | place: USA | collected 2011-08-07 | depth 5.8 m | reverse complement strand
CTTCAGCTGCTCGACCTCGGCGTCGGCGCCCGCCGGGCCGGTCTGGCGCCGTTCCGCGAGCTCGCGCGCGAGCCGCAGCAGCTCTGCGCGATCGAGGTCCGTGCCCGTGTCGTCGCCGGCGTCCGCCTCGTTCGGCGCTCTCGGCGTCCACGTGTCGAAGCCCTCTTCCCAGCTGTCCATCGGCGTCCACAGTGTGCATGACCCGCCCGGGGGATGGAGCGGAGGCGCGCCCGCCCCGATCCACAGACGGTGAACCGCAAGGTCCTCTGGATGTGCATGGCCGTCGGCTCGACGATCGGCGGCTACCTCCCGACGCTCGTCGGCCAGGGCTCGTTCTCGGTCGCGTCGCTACTCGGCTCGGGTCTCGGCGGAGTTGCGGGCGTGCTCGCCGCTTCGCGGATCGACGCAGACTTCTAACCGGGGAGGCTCCGCGGCTGCGCGGGGAGGATCAGCATGAAGCGCGCGCCGTGAGGCGTCGCATCCTCGTAGAGCAGGTCACCGCCGTGGGCTCGCGCGTACGACCGGGCGATGGCGAGCCCGAGACCGGTCCCGACGGCGCCCGACCGCGACCCTTCGCTGCGCGAGAAGCGCTCGAAGAGATCGGGCACGAACTCCGCCGTGACACCGAGGCCGCGATCCTCGACCGAGAGACGGAAGTGACGGTCGGTCTGCTCCGCGCGCACGGTCACGGGCGGCGCCCCGTAGCGGAATGCGTTCGTGACGAGGTTGGAGACGATGCGATCGAGCGCGCTGCGATCCGCAACCGCGATCGTGTCGCCGTCGATCGCGACGTCGACCGCGCCTGGGTCGGGTGCAACGGCCGCGACGATCTCCTGAACGTGGTCGCGCACGCGGATCGGCTCGGGAGCGATGTCGATCGCCTCCGCGTCGAGGCGGGAGAGGTCGAGCAGCTGCTCGATCAGCGCCGCCATGCGATGCGTCTGCTGGAGCAGCGCGTCCCGCACCTGCGCCAGTTGCTCCTCGTCGAGGCGGTCCGAGAGATGGTGCAGCGTCGTCACGAACCCGTGGATCGTCGTCATCGGCGTTCGCAGCTCGTGGGCGGCGAGCGCGACGAAATTCGACTTCACCTCGTTGGCGCGTTCGAGCGCGAGTCGCGCCTCGTGCTCGGCCTGGAACAGGTTGACGTGGTCGAGTGCGAGCCCGGTGAGCGCTCCGAGCGTGCGTAGCAGTGAGAGCTCTTCGTCGCCGAAGAACGGGGCGTACGGCGACGTCCACACGACGAGGCTCCCGCCCGGGACTTCGAGGTCGACGATCTCGGCGTCGGACCACAGTCTCGGCGTGTCGCCGCCGAGATCGAGGTCTGTCCAGGCGTCGCCGGGGATGTTCCAGGCGGCGACGACCTTCCCGTTCGCATTCCGGATCGCGATCGCACGGGCGCCGACGATCGCGGCGGCCGGCTCGAGCACCCGCGACGCGACCTCTTCCTGCGACTGAGCGAACCTGACGAGGCTGGCGACCGCCTCCTGCAGGCGCGCGGTCTCCGGGGCGCGCCACCACAGCCGGATCAGCGGGGGCGGCGCGAAGCCGAGCAGGAACGCTGCCGCGCTCAGGAATCCGAGCACTCCGGACGCGAGCGACAGCGCCGAGTGCTGGTCGGTGGTGAAGATCGCGAGCAGCAGGGCCACGATGAGGCCCGCCGACGCGATCGCGAGGAGATGCATCCGGCGTCGCGCGACGGTCGGCTGCGCCGTTCCCGCAATCCAGAGGCGGCGGGCGGACACGATCGAGAGCACCGACCAGTGGATCATGAAGACGACGAGGTAGGGGATCAGGAAGCCCGGGCGTTTCTCGCCGGGCTGCGGGAGCCGCGGCAGCACGAACGTCCAGAGGATCAGGATCGCGGTCAGCGAGAAGAGCGTGTTGGCAAAGCGTCTCCCGGGCCGCCTGAACGCGGTCGTGAAGCGGAAGAGCAGGTAGGGGAAGAGCACGAGCAGGGCGAGCGCGACGCGTCCGACAGCGCGCTCGGGGATGTTCCCGGGGTGGTTCGGGATCAGGCCGAGGAGGACGAGCAGGCCGAGCGAGCCGAACGTCGCCGCAGCCCACATCGAAGCGCTGTCACGCCGCCGCCGCCAGTGCACGAGCGCGACGAGGCCCAGCACCGCGTAGGCGACGAGGTTGGCCGTCCGAAAAACCAGGATCGCATCGCGCATACCGCTCCCCCGAGCTCGGTTGTCGCACTGTAGATGTGGTGCTCGATTACGTGCGGAGGAGGCGAGCCCTCTGGCTTCGCGGACTGATCGGGCCTCCGCGAGCGCGATCGACGACGTGTTCCCGGGTGCGCTGTAGCGGTCAGACGCGCCGCGTCACGCTTGCGGGTTGCCCCCCCCAGTCACTCGAACAGGGGATTCGCCCTCTCTCCCCCGGGAGGGGGATGGGCGCGACCCGAAACCGTCCTACGGTGCGCCAGGAGCTTCTGGCTCCACGACTGCGGCAACTGCGGCTCTGCGCGAGTAGCGCGGAAGGGAGTTTCAAATATGAGATTCGAATCGAGCCCTTGCGGCGCTCGAGGAAACGCGCTCTGGGGCAGAGGCGGTCGCGTTCGCTCCAGGCTTGGCGGTTTCGCCGTGCTCCTGGCGGTCGTCACTGCGCTCGCGGTTCCTGCAGCCGGCGTGGCCGGCTCGGGGCACCGGGATGCACCGGGTCCGGCGCGCTACGGTGGTCCGACCGGCCCGGTCGTGCCGGCGGGGCTCGTCGCAGAGGCCCTTGCCAACCCGGACGCGTCGTTCCGCGTCATCGTTCAGGGCAAGCGGAATGACAAGAGCTCGAATGTCGAGTCCGACGTCGCGAAGGAGAACGGCAAGCTACGCCATTCCTTCCGCTCGATCGTGGGCGTTGCGACCACGATCACCGGCCGCGACCTGATCAAGCTCACGAAGCGGTCGCACGTCGAGGCGATCACGCTCGACCAGCCGGTGCGCAGCACCGCCTACCAGGACGCCGAGATGTGGCGTGGCACGGCGAACGTGGCGAACCTCTGGAACACGTTCGACCCGAACACGAACACGTTCGGTCCTGCCCCGCAGGCGCCGACGGTGGCGCTCGTCGACAGCGGTGTCGACGCGTCCAGGGTCGACGAGTTCGGCTCTCGGGTGCTTACGAGCGTGAACCTCTGCTCGCTGTGCACCGACGGGCTCACGTCGACGGCCGATCTCGAAGGCCACGGCACGATGGTCGCCGGCGTCATGGCAGGTGCGAACGCCGATCACCCGGGCGTGGCGCAGAACGCGCCGATCGTCAGCCTCCGGACGGCGGATCAGAACGGCCAGTCGTTGACGAGTGACGTCATCGCGGCGGCGGACTGGATCCTGGCCAACAAGGATCAGTACAACATCAAGGTCGCCAACTTCTCGATGGCGGGCGCGACGGCGACGAGCTTCCGCTTCGACCCGCTCGACCAGGCGGTCGAACGGCTGTGGTTCAACGGGATCACGGTCGTCGCGGCGGCGGGCAACTTCGGCACTGGCAGCGCCGTGGACATGTCCTTCGCCCCCGGCAACGACCCGTTCGTGATCACGGTCGGCGCGACCGACCAGCTGCAGACGTCGGATCCGTCCGACGACACCATCGCGCCGTGGTCGGCGTACGGGTTCACGGCAGACGGCTTCTCGAAGCCTGACCTCGCCGCGCCCGGCCGCTACATGATCATGCCGGCGGTAGAGGGCACGACGATTCCGACTGCATTGCCGGATCGCGTCGTCGCCCCTGGGTACATGTGGATGTCCGGAACCTCGTTCTCGGCTCCGATCGTTGCGGGAGCCGCGGCGCAGATCCTTGCCCGCCATCCCGACTGGGGCCCGAATGAGGTCAAGGGCGCCCTCCTGCTGACGTCGTACTACCTGCCGAGCGTCGACTGGCAGGCGGCAGGCGTCGGCGAGATCGATGCGGCATCGGCGGCGTACCTGGACTTCACCCCGCCGAATCCGAACGAGAACCTCGTCGCCTTCGTTGCTCCGGATCCGCTCACGGGCATGCCCGTGTTCGACCAGGCTGCCTGGGCGAGCGCGGTCTCGCTCGACGCGGCCTGGAGCTCGGCGGCCTGGAGCTCGGCGGCCTGGGCGAGTGCGGCCTGGGCGAGTGCTGCCTGGGCGAGCGCGGCGTGGAGCTCCGCGACGTTCGCGGCCCACACCAGCACGGCGATGTCCGGTCTCGCGACCTACAGCGAGGCAACCTGGAGCTCGGCGGCGTTCAAGCCGTAGGGCTCCCGGGTGAAAAAGAGCGAGTGATGAGCGCGCGGTGGCGGCCCCAGGGCCGCCACCGCGCGTTTTGGCGCTTGAGCGGAGGGCTCGAGCGGCCGATATCCACGCCAGTGATCCCCACGAGCGAATGAATCTGCGGCCCTCAAGACAGTCCTCGAGACCCCCGGCGCGGCGCCTGGTGCTGCTCGCCGGGCTCGCGCTCGGGCTGCTCCTGCTTGGGCGCCCCCCGAACGATGCGGCTGCGGGGCTCAGCGACTATTCTGCGACGCTCTACCTCTCCAGCACAGCGTCGACCCCCTTGCCGAGCGGGAGCTTCAAGCTCGTCACCGCGGCGGGGCCCGGGCAACCGACCGGGCCGCTGACCCTCGCCTTGGGCGGGGTTGGCCTGCTCTCTGCCGCGTCGTATTCGTATGCCTACACGCTTGTCGATCCCACCGGAGGCGAGACTGCGGTCAACACGCCGGTCGCGCCGACGATCACCGGTGCCCTCGGCAAGACCGTCGTCGTGAGCGGCCTGCCGACCGGGGTCACCGTCCGGCTGTATCGCAAGGGGACGGCCGCGCCGAATGACGTGTTCAGACGCCTCGCAACCCTCACGAACAACGGCTCGGCTACGTACACCGACAACACGGATGACGCGACCGCGGGAGCGCAGCCGATCCTGCCCCAGGCACAGAACAGACCGGTACTGGTAGGTGGGTTCGCGGCGCTTGGGTACTACGAGTTCGCCCCCGGCGTTGCCCTCACGAGTAGCACCGCGACCAACACCGCCCTTCCGGGCGGCCCGGCATTCTCGGGCAAAGGCTGGTTGGTCGACGGCGGCGGACGCGTGAGCTTCCCGTCCGGGACGTGGACGTTCACGACGAAGCTCAAGGGCGAGGCCGGTAACGGCACGGCCCGCCTCGTCATCGGCATGTGGAAGGTGAACGACAGCGGGGCGGTCGTCGGCTCCCCGATCATCGACCCGACCGGCGCGGGCGAGAACACGACCGCCAACATCGCCACTGCCGCCGGCACGGCCAGCGCTATCGTCACGACGATCAACGGCGTTGCGGCGATCTCCGTCGCGGTTGACGAGCATCTCTACGTGCAGTTCTGGCGGCGGCAGACAGTCGGAAGCTCGGGCACCCCCAGGACGACGCTCTTTGCATACGACGGCGTGGCGAGGATCGCGCATCCGACCGCGAACGGCTTCCCGAGCGTGCCGGCGACCGGCAGCGTCGCGGCGCGGGTCAACACGCTGCAGCTCTCGGCCACGTTCTCCGACCCCGACGTGTCCGACACCGGGACGTTGTCCTTCGAGCTCTGCGGTGACAGTGCCTGCAACACGCTGCTCCAGCCCGGCTCCTCCGGGTCCTCCTCGAGCGGGGTCGCGAACGGCGCGAGCGGGAGTTGGACGCCGAGCATCACACCCGTCAACGGGACGACCTACTACTGGCGCGCGGGCGCCCAGGACTCGGCCGGCAACCTCTCCGGCTGGTCGGCTCCAGGCAGCTTCAGCGTCGACAACACGTCGCCGAGCGTGCCGGCGCCGGGCACCGTCGCGGAGCGGGTGAACGCGGCGCCGCAACTGTCGGCCACGCTCTCCGACCCGGACACCAACGCTGACACGGGCTCGCTCTCGTTCCAGCTCTGCAGCGACAGCGCCTGCAGCACGGTGCTCCAGAGCGGCACCTCGAGCGTGGTCGCGAACGGCGCCTCCGGCGGCTGGACGCCGGGCGCGCTCGCCGACGGGCTCTACTACTGGCGGGCCCGTGCGCAGGACGTGGCGACGAACACCTCCGCCTGGTCGGCCACCCGAACCTTCACCGTCGACACTGTCGTGCCGACTGCCCCGGCGCTCACCGCGCCCGCGGACGGTGCGTGGTTCACCTCGCTGCCGTCGCTCGCCTCGACGTTCGCCGCCGCCGACTCGGGCGACACCGGCACCCTGTCCTTCCAGGTCTGCTCCGACGCGGCGTGCGCCACCGTCATCGCGTCCGGTAGCTCCGGGACGCTCACGAACGGCGGCTCGGCAAGCTGGCATCCCTCCGCGCTCGCGGACGGCTCCTACTACGCGCGTGTCCGAGCGCAGGACGCTGCCGGCAACATGTCGGCCTGGTCGCCGGCGCTGAGCTTCCGGCTCGACGCGACCGCCCCGGATGTCCCGGTCCGCGACGGGATCGTCGCCGGTACGCGGACCGCGCACGTGCCGACGCTCGGCGCGACGTTCTCCGACCCGGGTGGGGCCGGCGCGGGCACCATCACGTTCCAGGTCTGCGCCAACGCAAGCTGCACGAACGTTGTGGCGAGCACGGCGGCGGCAGGTGTCGCCAACGGGTCGGCTGCGAGCTGGTCTCCCTCGCTCGCCGACCGTGCGTACTACTGGCGGGCTCGAGCGGAGGACGCCTTCGGCAACCAGTCGGCGTGGTCGTCCACGACCGCCTTCGTCGTCGACACCACTCCACCGCCTGTGCCGAGCCTCCTCACGCAGGACGGCGCGCACGGTCAGACGGGGCCGGTCCTCACGGCTCGGCTCGACACGGCAGATCTCGATGACCGTCCAAGCCTCGTGGTCCAGGTCTGCGCCGACCCCGGCTGCGCGAACGTCTTGACGGTCGGATACGCGGGCGGAACCGGCACGGACGTGGGCTGGCACGGGCTCGAGCTGCCCGCCGACGGTGTCTACTACTGGCGTGCGAGCGCACAGGACGGCGCCGGCAACCAGTCGGGCTGGTCGGGCACCCGCAGCTTCGTCGTCGACCACCTTCCGCCCGACGTGCCTGCGCTTGCCGCACCGGCGGCCGACGCGCTCGTCGCCAGGCCGGAGCTGTCCGGCACGTTCCACAGCGCCGACGCGACGGACAGTGGCACGCTCTCGTTCCAGGTCTGCGCCGACGCAGCCTGCGCCACGGTCGTGGCGAGCGGCTCCTCGGCCGGCGCCGGCGGCAGTGGGATCGGGCGCTGGACGGCGGCGGGACTCCCCGACGGCTCCTATTTCTGGCGGGCGCGCGCGATTGACGCTGCCGGTAATGGATCGCATTGGTCGAGCGCGCAGTCCTTCACGCTGGATGCGACGCCTCCCGGGAGGGTGCGCGAGTTCAGGGCGGCACTGGCCGGGAGCGCGCTGACGCTGCGCTGGAAGTCCCCGGCCGACGGCACTGCCTCCGGCGGCTATGCCCTGTTCGTCGGAGACGCGCAGACGCGCATCCTGGACCCCGGTGCGCTCGCCGTCACGATTCGTGTCCGGGACGGCGACACGCGCTCGTTCTCCGTGGCGGCCGTCGACACGGTCGGCAACGTCGGCCCGCGAACGCGGGCGGTCGTCCTCGTCCCGCAGCTCGTCGGTCTGACGCTGAAGGAGGCGAAGGAGGCGACGAACGACCGGCGCTTCGTGATCCGCTGGGCCAGGAGCGCGCCGGGGAAGCCGCTGCCCTACGTCGTCGCGCAGACACCGGCCGCGTCGGCGATCGTCGACGAAGGAAGCTCCGTGACGGTAGTCGCCGGCGCGAAGCCGCCCCGTCCGCGCCGCTGAGCCTGCTTGGCCCGTGTGGCACGGCGGCGGCGAGGCCGAGCCGGAGCTGCTGGCGTCGTGCCACCGGCGCTCGCTCGAGGTGGTGCGCTTCGTGCTCTTCAGCGAGCAGGCGCTCGAGGCCTTCCGCAGCGCGCTGGAGCACTGAGGCGCACGCCGTCGCGGAGCGGAACTTGCTTCCGCGCAGCCGTGACGCGCCCCGCCGCGAGCACACCACAGAGGGGGCCCACGGGGGAACTGGTTCCCCCGTGAAGCGAGCGCAGCGAAGCGTTATGGGCCGCCTCTAAGAAATCGCCGATGCCGCTCGGAGAGCCACGGCGCCGATTCTACGGAGCGCTCTTATCACGGGTGTTCAGCGGTGTTTCCTGAGGTGCAGGATCCCGTTGGACGCGAGCGCGCGGTTCGGCACCCGCCGACACCCGAGCTAATCTCGTCGCGTGGCCGCTGTGGGTTTTCAACTTGCCGATCACGTGTACGGGCTCGACCAGCACCAGGCGCAGTTCCTGGCCGGGCAGATGCGGCGCCGGCTCACCGTTCCCGAGCCGGTCGCCCAGCTCGTGGACGAGATCTGGGAGCAGTCGATGCTGAATCCCGACGCGCAGCCCAGCAAGAACATCCAGCTCAGTCTGGAGCAGAAGAAGGAGCTGCTGGAGATGCTTCGGCGCTTCACACCTGAGGGAGACCGCACGGCCTGGGACGCGCTAGCCGATGGTCTCGAGCGGGAGCTGGGCGAAGCTTCGTGAGTCGGATGCTCGGGGCGTCCGCTCCGTGTTCTGCTCGATCCGCGGTGGGCTGAAGATGTGATCGTCCGTGATTTGTTGAAGCGGTTCGGCTTGCTCATCGCCCGGCTGCGCAACCGTCGACATCGTGTCGCAGCCGGAGCTGTGGCCCCAGATCGATCCGCTCGAGGCTGAGAGGACGTTCGAGCCGGAGTTCCTAGCCAGTCGTGATTTGCTCGCGCTCGCTTGGGCGCGGAAGCCCGTCGGCGTCGGCGGGGAGGCGTTCCGGGCGCTGCTGCTCGCGGTCTTCGCTCGCTCGACCCTCAGTTACCGCGCCATCATGCAGCTGTGTCGCGGCGGCTACGGCGAGCAAGCCGACATGCTGAATCGTTCGCTGTTTGAGGACATGGCAGCTGCACACTGGATTTCGCTGCACCGCGAAGAGGTGGTGGAGAGAATCGAGCAGCACCACCAGCACAGCCGCGTGCTCTGGAATCGAGTCCTCGAGCGCCGACCCGGACTCAGCGACCCGGTCGATCTTGGTCTCGACGAGGAGATGATGGCGGAGCTTGACCGAATCTTCGGTCAACACGGCACGGGGCCGTGGCTGGGTCTCGGCATGTGGGACCTCATGTGCGAGATCGAGCAGCTCTGGCCCGACGATCAGGGGCGCGAGCAGCTGTGGCGCTTCTACGAACTCGCCCATCGCGCGAACAATCAGAAGCTCCACCTCTCGTCGTTCGCTCTGAGTCGAATCGTGCAAGCACGCGAGGAGGCCGGCGAGATCGTCTTCCAGTACCGCGCCAGCCCTTCGATCGACGCGGCAAGCGCAGTAGGTCCGGCGCTCTTCGGCGCCTTCTGGATCTACTGGCAGCTCACCGGACTCATCTGGGACGTCTACGACATCCCACAGGACGGGCTGACGGCGCTGGTCGAGCACCATCTCGAATCGCTAGGGCCGCGCGCGGCGGACTGGGCGCAGCTTTACGGGCGCGTCGAGGATGCGTAGGCCAGGAAGAGGTCGACCTCGACAGTCGCCGTTAGGTGCGCCGAGGCTTCCAGGCGCCGAGCAGTTCCGCCGGTTCAAGTTCTACGTCGAGTCCGGAGTTGCGGAACCCGGTTGTCGACACGCCGACGCGGAGCGTTTCTTCGTCGGTTGATGGAACGAGCGGGAGCACCTCGTCAAGGGCGTTTGTATCGCTCCTACCGAACGGCGAACGACCGCGCCACTTGATCGAGCCGACGAACGCTGTACGAGTCGGCCGGTGGTGTTGGTCGTAGGCAAGTCCCGTGAGATCGACTTCGGGATCGTTCGTCCGAGTCCAATAGCCGCCCACGCTACGGGCGCCATCGAAACGGTCGTCGGGGAGCATGCGCTCGATGGAGCGCTGGACGACCGGCTCGATCGCCTTGCCTCGGTAAGTCGACCAGTCGTTGCGAATCCGCTCGACAACCAGATCGCTGCGACCCCGCTCGATCGCGTCGAGGTTCGGGCGGATGTAGCGCAGCCAGAATCGGAGGTACGCGTCCTTGACGATGTAACGGGTCTCCTTGGACTTACCTGGCACGTGAGGAAGCAGAGCGTCAACGACGCCTTTCGTTTCCACGAGCGTCGTCAAGGAGCGGTTGAGTGACGTCGCAGCGATGTTCCTCGCGTCGCGCTGAATATTGGGGAATGTTCTCCCCCCGCCTCGGATCGCACGCAGCACATCCGCCGCCTGAGTTTCTGTCGGGAATTCCGCCCGCATTATCCGTTCGCCGGTCACGATCAGCGGAGAGGTCGGATCGCTCAGCTGGCGTTCGAGAAACTTCCACAGGCTTGATGAACTTCGCCACGCCTGCGCGATTAGTGGGAAACCACCGATCACCAGATACGCGTCAAAGGCGTCCGTCGGCGAAAGGCCGAGCATTGAGGCGAGCTCCCAGGGTGTGAACGGCTCGACAACGACCTCCTTCGTCGGTCTCTGGTACAGCGGCCGCCCGTACTGATTGAGCGCTTCCATCATCGAGACGTCCGAGCCGACGATCACGACGAGTACCGGCCGCTTGCTGAGTTCGCGGTCCCACACCCGTTGCAGCGTTGCTTCGAATCCGGGATCAGTTTCGACGAGGTACGGCAGCTCATCGATCACGAGGATCGACAGCGCCTCGGGTGTGGCCTGGGTGGCCACCCAGGAGAGCGCGGCTGACCAGTTGCGGAATGACAGACCGCCAGCGACGTCCGATGCGCCTGGCAGCGAGGAGGCCGCAACGTCAGCCGTGAAGTTCTCAAGCTCAGTCTCGAGCGGGTCGTGTGTTGCTGTGTAGTAGACGTAGGGGAGGCCGGTGCCGTGGACGAACTCCTCGACAAGGCGTGACTTTCCCACCCGCCGCCGGCCTCGCATGGAGACGAATCGTCCGACCCGATCTGCCCGAACAATGCCCAGCTCGTCCTCGAGGATCTCGAGGTAGTTCTCCCGCCCGATGAAAGGATAAGCCGACATACTTACATCAGTGATACTATCACAGAAGATAGTAAGTCGTCGCAGTTTAGCGGCTGCTCGGCAAGACGAGACCCCGCGGTCATTGCCGCCTGGGTCAAGGATACTATCAACAGTGATAGTATCCTTGATGTAACTATCTCAGGTCACCTCCGTGAGTGCGTATCGTCGCCGACGCCAGCTTTCGGTCAGCCGCTCGTCGATCGCCACGACTAGGCCCGCCTCCTCGAGCGGCTTGACCCATTCGCGCGCGATCGTCTGACTGCGGTTCGCGAGCTTTCCGAACTCGGCCGTCGACAGCGGCCCGTGCTTTGCGATCAGCCCAAGCGCAATCTGCGGCCCCTTTGCGCGCAGGCGCTCTTCCTGCTTGCGTTCGAACTCGCGGGGTTATGGAGCGTATCGGGATCGAACCGATGACCTCCGCCTTGCAAAGGCGGCGCTCTCCCAGCTGAGCTAACGCCCCGTACGCCCGAAGTGTAGAGACGTATCGGGGAGGTCGACGCGAGCTACGCGGCTTCGAGCGGGCCTGCCGCTACGCGGCTTCGAGCGGAGAGCCGAGCTGCTTCGACCACCACTCGGCGTCGGAGCGCTCCGGAATCCGTGCGGGCGCTGCCTCCCCCGCGGTCTCGACCGCCGGGACGGAGACGGGAGCGGCCGGCCGGGCCCTCACCTCGGCCGCCCGCCCGCCGTCTTCCAGTTCGAGGCTCGCGCACACGAGCTGCGCCTGCTCGTCGCGCAGCCGGTTGCGCTCGCCCTCGACCTCGCGCGTCCGCTCCGCCAGCGCATCCAGGCGCGACTCGTACTCGCGCCGCACCTCTTCGAGCCGCTCGCGCTGCGCCTCGACCGCCTCCACCGCCATCTGCAGCTCACGCTCACGGCGCTCGACCTCGACCAGCCGCGCCTCCACCGCCGCCTCGAGCGTCGAGGACGCGCGCGCAAGCGACCCCTGTTCCTCCGCGCGCGCCTCCTCGGCCCTCCGCAGCGTTGCCTCGCGCCGGTTCAGCTCGGCCTCACGCAGCACGAGCGCCATGTCCCGCTCGGCGAGTGAGGACTCCGAAAGCAACGACCCGGCCAACGCGGCGACTCCTTCGATTGGACGACGCCGCAGGCGACTGTCAAAGGATCGAACGGGAGGGTGCGCCTGTCGATCCCCCCTCCGAGGGAGTTACCCCCGGCGGGGATCGACAGGCGCGTGATGCAACCTTGAGATGGTTAGGCGGCGCGCTCCAGCCGCTCTTCGACGCGGGCGCGGGCGACGATCTGCTCGCGGTCGCCGAAGCGGACCCGTGCGCGGAGGGCGCGTTGCTCGTCCCAGAGCCCGTCGAGGGCCGTGTCGATACGGCGGATCTCCTCGCGGAGCTTGGGGTCGTACTCGTTGGAGAGCGCGTGCCAGAGCTCCACTCGCTCGTCGCTCAGGCGCTCGATCTCCTCGTGGATCTCGCGGACTGTTCTCATGCCGATCAAAACGCCGGGACCGGCCCGGACATTCCTTGGACTTTCCTCAGGAAAACCCGAGCTCGTCCAGCCGGTCCTCGTCGATCCCGAAGTAGTGGGCCAGCTCGTGGAGGACGGTGATCCGGATCTCCGCCTCCAGCTCGGCCGGGTCGGGAAACGACTCGACGAGCGGCAGACGGAAGATGCGGATCCTGTCGGGCAGCTCCCCGGCCCAGTCGCCCCGCTCCGGAAGCGGCACGCCCTCGTAGAGGCCGAGCAGGTCAGGGTCGTCGGGATGCTCGTCCTCGACCGAGATCTCGACGTTGCGGATCGCCTGCCGGAGGTCGGCCGGAAGCGAGGCGACCGCTCGCTCGACGTGCTCCTCGAACCTCAATAGACCGGGAAACGCGCCGAGGGCGCCGTGGGTCGCCGTTTCGTCACGAGGAAGATGGTCGCGAGACCGAAGACGAAGCCGCCGATGTGCGCGAAGAACGCGGTGCCGCCGCCGCCCTGCGGCGCGAGGAGCGAGAGGCCGCCCGACCAGATCTGCAGACCGATCCACACGGCCAGGAAGAACACTGCGGGGATCTCGCGGATGAAGATGAAGCCGAGGATGATCAGGGTGAGCACGCGGGCGCGAGGGAGCAGCAGGAAGTAGGCGCCGAGCACGCCGGCGATCGCGCCGCTCGCGCCGATGTTCGGGATGCTCGCGTCCTGGACGCTGCCCACGGCAAGCGTGGCGGCCGTCTGCGCGGCCGTCGCGGCGAGCCCGGCGCCGAGATACCAGGCGAGGAAGCGCCCCTTCCCGAGGGCGTCCTCGATGTTGTTCCCGAAGATCCAGAGGAAGAGCATGTTGCCGAGGATGTGCTGCCAGCTCGCGTGCATGAACATCGAGGTGAACGCGCCCTCGTACCAGGGAAGCGGGTGAATCGGGATCGACGCCGGGACGTCGCACGGGCCCTGGACCGCGCACGGGTAGTAGCCGTCCTTCAGCACGTGGTACTCGACGCCGCGGCCGCCGAGCTCCCAGAACCAGACGAGCAGGTTGGCGACGATCAGACCGACCGTGACGACCGGCCTCGACTGCGTCGGGACGTTGTCCTTGAGCGGGAGCATGGCGCGGAGCTCCTCAGCCGGCGGCGAGGGCTTCGCGGATGCGCTCGGCGACGGCGCCGAGGTCGATGCGCGCGCCGGTGACATCCTCGAGGATCTCGTCGGCGGTCGGCTTCTGCCCTTCCGTCCAGAGCTCGCGGATCAGCGAGCCGGCGTCCTTGCGGGTGAACCACGCGCTACCGAACTTCTCGCGCAGGAACGCGCGCAACTGCGACTCGAACGCCCACGCACGCAGGTACTGCGACGCGTAGAAGCCGTCGTCGATGTCGCCGAGATAGTCCGTGTCGCTCGGCGTCACCTTCAGCGCGCCGCTCAGAAGCTCCACGTAGCGCGGCCGCATGACGGTGACATCGGGCACCGCGTGATACTCGATCTCGTACAGGAGCTTCGCGCAGTAGCGGCGGACGAGCCACAGCAGTTGCGTCGCGCCCTCGGCGGCGAACTCGTGCGGCCGCGCGAAGTCGAGCCGCCTCTCGAGCCACGCCGGATCGATCGTCAGGTGCTCGAGCAGCATCGCCCAGCCTTCGGTGACGGCGTTGTCGCCGAGCCGCTTCTCCTCCATCGTGAGCGACGGCGAGGTGTGCGCGAAGTGCTCGGTGTGGCCGGCTTCGTGGAACAGCGCGCGCCAGTCGTCGGGCCCGCCCTGCGGCTTGATCACGAGGATGACGCGCTCGGGGATCTCGATCGCGACGCAGAACGCGCGCGGCGTCTTGTTCGGGCGATCCTCGAGGTCGAGCTCGACGTTGCGCTGCGCGTGCAGGTCGACGCCCAGATCGGCAAGCGTCGCCTCGAGTGCGGGCACCATCCGCTCCTTCGGAAACGCCGCGTCCCACGTGAGGCCGCGCCACACACGCGCGACGTCCCAGCGCTCGACCTCCCCGAGACCCAGGCCGACGCGGCTGCGGAAGAAGCGGTTGCCGGCGTCCTCCCAGAGGCGCTCGGTCGAGTCGAGGAACGCACGGCACTGATCGGCGAGCGAGTCGAGCGGGAACTGGAAGCCCCGGTACAGCTCCGTGTAGTTCGGCGCGCCGAGCCGCTCGGTCTCACGGTGCACCACCTGCGTCGAGCGCAGGTACAGCGGGTTCAGGTGCTCTTCCGTGAGCTCGTTGCGCGCACGCTGGAGCCGCTCGCGCCGGCTCCGCTCCTCGGAGTTCGCGATCGCCGGGCGGATGTTGCGGTAGGGAACCTCCTCGCCGTAAACCGTCGCCTTGAGGCTCGCCTCCAGCTCGGCGAGCTTTTCCTGCTCCTGGTTGACGAAGTTGCCGAGATAGCCCTCGCACGCGAACCTCCAGAGCTCGCGGGTGTTGCGGCCGCCGTTGATCGACGCACCGATCGCGAGGGCCGTGTCGAGCTTGGTGAGCTCGGCGTGGCGCTCGTAGATGGGCACAAGGTCGTAGGTGTCCTTGATCCCCGCGAAGTGGAGATAGGCCTCCTCATCGAGCTCCGCGATGAAGCGGTCGGCGTCGGCGCGGAGGGCGTCCAGTTGTCGTTGGTCGAGCGGCCCCGGCACGGCGCGCTTAGGATAGCGCCGTGCACGAGATCACCCTGAAGACTGAGCGGAAGACCCAGCTCGTGAACATCACCGACCTGGTTCAGGCGGCCCTCACGGACGCCAACGGCGCCGCCGCGGTCCTCGTCTACGTCCCGCACACGACCGCCGGCGTGACCATCAACGAGCACGCCGACCCGCTCGTCGCGGAAGACCTCGAGAACGCGCTCCAGAAGGTGGTCGACGACGGCTGGGACTGGAAGCATGTCGAGGATCCCGACGGCCCCAACGCGCCGTCGCACGTGCGGGCGTCGCTGATGAACACGCAGATCCTCATCCCGCTCGACGGTGGCAAGCTCGCGCTCGGCCGCTGGCAGGGGATCTTCTTCTGCGAGTTCGACGGCCCACGCGATCGCAAGGTCTTAGTCACCCCGCTTCAGTAGCGTCATCGACATGAAGAGACTCGCGGCGATTGCGGCCGCGCTCGCGTGCGGCGCCGCCGCTGCGCCTGCGCTCGCCGCACCGGCAACTCACGGTGCGTCACGGTTCGTGGGGATCCACAAGATCCGCCACATCGTCGTGATCATGCAGGAGAACCGCTCGTTCGACTCCTACTTCGGCACGTACCCCGGCGCCGACGGCTATCCGCGCAGGCACGGCAAGATCGCCGTCTGCGTGCCCGACCCGGCGACGCGGGTGTGCCAGCGGCCCTACCACAGCACGGCGAACCGCAACTTCGGCGGCCCGCACGATCACGTCGACGCGGTGAAGGACATCGCCGGCGGCGCGATGACCGGCTTCATCCGGCAGGCGGAAGCCGGGCGGACGATGTTCTGCCGCCGGCACATCAACTCGCCGAAATGCTCGCTCTCGCCAACGGCGCCGGACGTCATGGGCTACCACGACGCCCGGGAGATCCCGAACTACTGGGCGTACGCGAAGCACTTCGTCTTGCAGGATCACATGTTCCAGCCCGACACGTCGTGGAGCCTGCCGGCGCACCTCTTCATGGTCTCCGGCTGGTCGGCGCGCTGCGCGCACGAGAACGTCCCGAAGAGCTGCGGCAACGCGATCCAGGATCCCGGCCCCCGGCGGTTGCCGGGGCCGCGGCCGGCGGGGGGCGGGGATCCTGGATCGCGTTGACGCAGCTCTTCGGGACGTTCTCGTGCGCGCAGCGCGCCGACCAGCCGGAGACCATGAAGAGGTGCGCCGGCAGGCTCCACGACGTGTCGGGCTG